>Ga0164290_1000448_pt1 | contig 133293 bp, 126 predicted proteins | sample Micstemetagenome_FD_108782 | JGI IMG/M metagenome (GOLD analysis project Ga0164290, IMG submission 108782) | Contaminated culture microbial community from soil near Moab, Utah, USA - Microcoleus steenstrupii SON62 (Illumina Assembly) | ecosystem: Environmental > Terrestrial > Soil > Soil crust... | reverse complement strand
TTCTCGACCTTGGGCGGCTCGGGCTCCTTGGGCTTGAGCGCGATCAGGTCCTCGGCGGGCTTCGGCGTCTCGGGCTTGGGCTTCTCGACCGGTGGCGGCGGCAGGGGCTTGGCCTCCGCCGTCTCGACCTTGGGCTTCTCGGGCGCCGGCGGCGGCTCGGCCGACTTGGGCGGCGGCGCCTTGGTCGCCTCCTCGGCGATCGGCACGTCCTTGGGCTGCGGCGGCGGATTGCCAACCTTGGGCGCGGCCGCCTTCTGCGCCACCATCTCGAAGTCGACCATGATCGGCTCGGGATCCATGAGCGGCGGCCGGCTGAAGAAATCGAGGTTCACGATTGCCGCCCCCAGCACGGCGACATGCAGCATGGCCGACACGATCGCCGGCATGCGCATCTCGACGCTCTCGGGGTAGCGGCCACGCATCGATCCTCTTGCCTCTCCTTCTTCGGATTACCGTCGGGGTGCCGGCTGCGGCTGCCCGCGCGGCGCCGCCGGCGCGGGTGCTGCCGGCGTCACGGTGCCACCCGCGCCGCCCTTGCCGAGCGCCTGGGCCGCCTCGCCAAGCAGGCCGAGCTGGCGGAAGCCGCTGTCGATCACCACACCCATCACTTCCATCATCCGGCCATAGTCGATCGCCTTGTCGCCGCGAATGAAGACGCGTTGATCGGGCTTCTCCTCGTGGACGGCCTTCAACTTCGTGCCGAGCTCGGGCAGGTCGAATTTGGTTTCCCCGAGGTAAACGCCTTCGGCATTGACCGATACGATCAACGGCTCGTCTTTGCCGCCAACCTGCTGGGCACTGGTCTTGGGCAGGTCGACCGGCACGCCGACCTGCAGCAGCGGCGCCGTCACCATGAAGATGATCAGCAACACCAGCATGACGTCGACCAGCGGCGTGACGTTGATGTCGGCGATCGGCGTGTAGCGCCTGTGCCGGAACTTGCTGTTGCCGGAACTGACCGAGCCGGCAGCGGGGATGACTCCGGCCATCAGACCTGCTCCTCGAGCTGACGCGACAGGATGGTGATGAACTCACCGGCGAAGGCCTCGAGCTGCTGGGCGTAGCGCGTGACCTGACCGGAGAGGATGTTGTAGGCGCCGGCCGCCGGGATCGCCGCCACCAGACCGATCGCGGTGGCGAACAGCGCCTCCGAGATGCCGGGCGCCACGACAGCGAGCGAGGTGTTCTTGGACTGCGCAATGTGGCCGAAGCTGTTCATGATGCCCCACACCGTGCCGAACAGGCCGACGAAGGTGGCGTTGGCGCCGACGGTGGCGAGGAATCCCAGCCGCTTCTCGATCGCCTCCATCTCGCGCTGAATAGTGACGCTCATCACCTGCTCGATGCGCTGGCGCAGCGCGGCGCGCGCCGTGGCGCTGGTGGCCAGACCCTTGGAGACGGAGCGGCGCCATTCGCGCATGGCGGCCGAGAAGATGCTCGACATCGGATCGTCCGGCTTGGCGCCGACGCGATCGTAGAGGTCTTCCAGGGAGACACCCGACCAGAAGGTGTCCTCGAAGGCCTGGGCGCTCTTCTTCAGCGAGCGCAGACGCAGCATCTTCTCGAAGATGATCGCCCACGACCAGAACGAGGCCAGCAGCAGCGCGACCATCACTGCCTTGACGACCCAGTCGGCCTGCATGAACAGGCCGTAGATCGACATGTCGATCGGCCCTGTGCTGCCGCCAAGAGGGGTACTGGCGACCTGCGCAAACGCGTCCATTTTGATATCTCCGTTAGTTCAAAGGGTTATACCTGAATATGGCGTGAGCGGGGCGAGTCCGTCGCGGTGACCTTATCGGTCGTGACCTTGGCGAGCGCGGTCTTGAGCAGCGGCGGCAATCGGACCGGTCGTCCTGTCGCACCCATGCAAGCGACGACGAGCTCGGCGCGGACCAGGATCTCTTCTCCACGCCGGGCCTGTTGAATCATGTCGAGCGAGGCGCCGCGCAGCTTGCCGCAACTCGTCACGACCTCGATCGTTTCGTCCAGCCGCGCCGGCTTCAGGTAGTCGATGGCGAGCCGACGCACGACCCAATTCACACCGCGCTCATCACGAAGGGCGCTGTGCTCCTGGCCGATCAGACGCAAGAGTTCGGTGCGCCCGCGCTCGAGGAAGCGCAGCCAGTTGGCGTAGTAGACGATGCCGGCGGCGTCGGTGTCCTCGTAATAAATGCGCAACGGCAGCACATGCACGCCACCGGCGATATGTCCTGAGGTTGGGCCGCCCTCAACGCTGCTAGGAGGCGCCTTCACTCCTCCTCCGCCTGGTCGCCGTCCGAGAGGAGATCGAGCTGCTGCTTCTGCTCGCGCGGCATCGCCTTGCCGAGATGGCGGTAGCCGCCCTCGGACAGGAGCCGGCCGCGTGGCGTGCGCATCAGCAGGCCAAGCTGCATAAGATAGGGCTCGATCACGTCCTCGATGACGTCGCGCTGCTCGCTGAGCGCCGCCGCCAGTGTCTCCACGCCGACCGGGCCGCCACCGTAATTCTCGGCGATGCAGGCGAGATATTTGCGATCCATCGCGTCGAGCCCGCGGCCGTCGACCTCGAGGCGCGTCAGCGCCTCGTCCGCCACCTTGGCATTGACCACGGCGTGGCCGCCGACGGCGGCGAAGTCGCGCACCCGGCGCAGCAAACGGTTGGCCACGCGCGGCGTGCCGCGCGAGCGCTTGGCGATCTCCGCCCCGCCGTCCTTGGCCATCTCCATCTTGAGCACGCGGGCGGCGCGATGGACGATCGTCTCGAGCTCGGCCGGCTCGTAGAAGATCATGCGCAGCGGGATGCCGAAGCGCTCGCGCAATGGCCGCGTCATCAGGCCGGAGCGCGTCGTCGCGCCGACCAGGGTGAAGGGCGGCAGCTCGATGCGTACCGAACGCGCCGCCGGTCCCTCGCCGATCATCAGGTCGAGCTGGAAGTCCTCCATGGCGGGATAGAGGATCTCCTCGATCGCCGGGTTGAGGCGATGGATCTCGTCGATGAAGAGGACGTCGTGCGGCTGCAGGTTGGTCAGCTGGGCAGCGAGGTCGCCCGCCTTCTGGATCACCGGGCCCGAGGTGGCGCGGAAGCCGACCCCCATCTCGCGTGCCACGATCTGCGCCAGGGTCGTCTTGCCGAGGCCGGGCGGACCGTGGAACAGCACGTGATCGAGCGCCTCTTTGCGCGCGCGGGCGGCGGCGATATAGATCTTCAGGTTCTCACGCAGCTGCTTCTGGCCGATGAAGTCGTCGAGCGTCTGCGGCCGCAGCGCCAGCTCGGCCGCGTCCTCCTCGGCGCGCTTGGAGGCGACCAGACGTTCCTCGCCGCTCATCGCGCCAGCTCCTGCAGACCAGCCCTGATCACGTCATCGAACTTGGCGCCGTCGCCCAGCCGCTGGGTCACGCGCGCCACTGCCCCGTAGGCTTCCACGCGTTTGTAGCCGAGATTGACCAGGGCGGAGACCGCGTCCTCGTTGATCGAGCCCGCAGGCGCCGCCGCGGCCGGCACCGCCACCCCCTTGGCCACCGGCGCAATGCCGAAGGCCGCGGCCTTGTCCTTGAGCTCGGTGGCAAGCCGCGCCGCGAGCTTGGGCCCCACCCCCGCCGGCCGGCTGAGCGTGGCGCGATCCTGGGCCGCGATCGCGCGCGCGATCTCGTCGGGCGACAAGGTCGAGAGGATCGAGAGCGCTACCCTGGCGCCGACGCCCTGCACCGTCGTCAGGATGCGGAACCAGTCGCGCTCGGCGGTCTGGAGGAAGCCGTAGAGGCTGATCGCATCCTCGCGCACGATGGTCTCGACCAGCATTGTCGCCTCGCCGCCCGCCACCAGGTCGCGCAATGTGCGCGCGGACGCCGACACGAGATAGCCGACGCCGCCGACGTCTATAACCGCGCTGTCGCCGTCGACGGAATCGACGATGCCCTTCAGCTTGGCGATCACTGCGCCGCCTCCACCCGTCGCCCCAACGCGTGCTGAGTGGTGCGATGGTGGGCGTGGCAGATCGCGACGGCCAGCGCGTCGGCGGCGTCGGCGCTGGCGTCGCAACCGGGCAGCAGGCGACCGACCATCATGGCGATCTGGCGCTTGTCGGCATGGCCCGCGCCGGTCACCGACTTCTTCACCAAGTTAGCGGCATACTCGAACACCGGCAGGCCGGCGCGCGCCGGCGCCAGCAGCACCACGCCGCGCGCCTGGCCAAGCTTGAGCGTCGAGCCCGGGTTCACGTTCACGAAGGTCTCCTCGATCGCGGCCTCGATCGGCCGCTGCGCCTCGACAATGGCGGCGACGCCATCGAACAGCTCGCGCAAGCGCTCGGCCAGGCTGCCCTCGGTGCTCACCCGCACAACCCCGTGCGCAACATGGCGCAGGCGGTTGCCGTCGATGTCGATCACGCCCCAGCCGGTCAGCCGCAGACCGGGATCGAGGCCGATCAGTCTCATCGCCCCCGGCTCAGGCCGCGAACTTCGCCAGAGCGTCGTCCGACAGCTCGAAGTTGGCGTAGACGTTCTGGACGTCGTCGTTGTCTTCCAGGGCCGCGATCAAGTCGAGCAGGGTCTGCGCCGTGTCGCCGTCGACCGGCGTCGTGGTCTTGGGCCGCCAGCTGAGCTTGGCGACCGAGGGCTGGCCCAGCGACTTCTCGAGCGCCTCGCGCACGCCGTTGAAATTGTCCTGGGCGCCGTAGATCTCGTGCACCGCGCCTTCGCCCTCGCCCGTCACCACGTCGTCGGCGCCGGCATCAATCGCCTTCTCCAGCACCTCGTCGGCACTGCCGGCCGACAGTGGGAAGCGGAACTCGCCGACACGATCGAACATGAAGGAGACGCTGTTGGACTCGCCGAGATTGCCGCCGTGTTTGGCGAAGATCGAACGGACCTCGCCCGCTGTGCGATTGCGGTTGTTGGTCAGCGCCTCGACGATCAGCGCGACGCCACCGGGGCCGTAGCCCTCGTAGCGCACCTCGTCGTAGTTGGCGTCGGCGTCGCTGCCCGAGCCGCGCTTGATCGCGCGATCGATGGTGTCGCGCGTCATGTTCGCTTCGCGTGCAGCAATCACCGCGGCACGCAGGCGCGGGTTGGAATTGGGATCGGCCGCGCCGAGCCGCGCCGCGGTCGTGATCTCGCGGATCAGCTTGGTGAAGATCTTGGCCCGCTGGGCGTCCTGACGCCCTTTGCGGTGCATGATGTTCTTGAACTGCGAATGGCCCGCCATCGCCCCAAAACCAGATTCAGTGAGTTGATGGGCCGGCTATACCACTTCTCGTGGGGTTTGGGAGTGTTAGTGACCGTGTGACTGAAGCGCGGCACAAAAAAAGGCGGGGGCCGAAGCCCCCGCTAAAAAACGTCGGAACCTAGATTCCGACGCCCCCTCTAACCTGAAGACAGTCGCCGACGCCGGCGAAAAATCGTTTAACATCAAGACGATGCCGCTTTTTCCCCAAGCCGTCAACGAGGGTCTTCAGACTACCTCTAATAGGTAGGACGGCGGGTTGTGCAACACAAGATGCAGCAATTCACGTCGTCTGCGGAAGTCGGCCGCCCAACCTGATCGGCCGGACCGCCGTCGCAAGACCTGTACGGTCGTCGGTTTCCACAACCGCCGCGCACAAAGTGCCAGGGCCTTCGGCCGGAGCCAAGCGCTCGCCCGGCACCTTGCGGACGAAGCGCTGGACCGCGATCTCCTTCTTCATGCCGATCACCGAATCGTAGTCGCCGCACATGCCGACATCGGTCTGGTAGGCGGTGCCGCCGGGCAATATCCAGCAATCGGCGGTGGGGATATGGCTGTGCGTGCCCAGCACCGCCGACACCCGGCCATCGCAATAGTGGCCGATCGACTGCTTCTCGCTGGTCGCCTCGCCGTGCACGTCGATCAGGATGAAGTTGGCCGTGCTGCCGAGATGGTACTTCGCGAGCTCGAGATCGACGCCGCGGAACGGATCGTCGAGGGCGTCCATGAACAGCCGGCACATGACGTTGACGATCAGGACCTTTTGCCCCTTCGCCGTCTGGAACAGGTTTGCGCCCCAGCCGGGGGTACCGGGCGGGAAGTTCACCGGCCGCAGCAGACGCTTGTCCTGGGCGATGTAAGGCACGATCTCGCGCTGGTCCCAGACGTGATTGCCGGTGGTGATGCAGTCGACGCCGGCTTCGTGCAGCTCGCCGCAGATCTTGGCGGTGATGCCGAACCCTGCCGCCGCGTTCTCGCCGTTCACCGCCACGAAATCGAGGCCGAGCTCGCGGCGCAGGCGCGGCACTTCCTTGATCACGACGTCGCGGCCGGCGCGCCCGACGATGTCACCACAGAACAGAACTCTCATGCCTAGACAAAGGCGCAAGCACGCTTGTCGGTCAACAGCCAATCCAGTCTTTCATCGTCGGGACCGTGCGGAACGTCGTCGACCAGCTGGGCGTTGAAACCCACGCCGACGGCGGTCACTCGCTTGCGGTCGCGCAAGCGCTTCAGCGTGCGGTCGTAGAAGCCGCCGCCGTAGCCCAGCCGCCATCCATCCTCGTCGCAGGCGAGCAGCGGCACGATCAGCGCGTCGGGTTCCAGCGTCTCGCGCTTGGGCGACGGTTGCAGGGTGCCGAACACGCCCTGTTCCAGGGGATCGCCCGGGCGCCAGGCGCGGAAGAGCAGCGGCTGGCCCTTGCCCTGGACCACGGGCAGCGCGAGCTCGCAGCCCGTGTTGTGGAGCTCGATCATGAGCGGGCGGATGTCGATCTCCTCCTTGATCGGCCAGAACCCGGAGACGACGGCCGGCGTCTCGAACGGCTGCTCGCGCTCGAAGCTGGCGACCAGCCCGTCGGCTGCCGCGCGACGCTCGTCCTCGGAAAGCGCTCCGCGCCAAGCCAGCATGGCGCTGCGCAGGGTGCGCTTGTCGTTGGTCAGGGTCATGACGGAAGAGGGAGCAAGGTGGGGCGGCTCCACGATGGGCCGTGGCTCGTAGAACCTCCAAGGCCTGCAAAAGCAGGTGGGCACCGTGTGGCCAAGACCAGGGTCAAGGCCAGGGACAGTTCCCAGGAGTTCTTATTGGCCCCGGGGTTTTAAGCGAACCTCGCACCGCGCAGAAATCCGCCCCACACCTAATCTAGGCACTGAACGCGGCGCTCGCAATGCGCGGCGGATCTGCGATTTGCCTCACCCTGAGAGGCCGCGAAGCGGCCGTCTCGAAGGGTGGGTAACGCGCACCTCGCCTGCTGCCCATGCTTCGAGACGCGGCCCAACGGGCCGCTCCTCAGCATGAGGTGACTCGTTAAGCCGCCCCGCTCACCTTCTTGCTCATCTTGTCGACGCGCGACGTGATCAGGTCCTCGAGCGCGGTGGCGAGCGTCTCGGCGCTGTCGGTGGCGCTCGCCCGGGCGCTCTCCGCCGCCTTGGCGATGCCGCGCGCCTCGCGGCTTTCGTCGGCCAGGATCAGGGCCGCGAACACCAGCAACTTGACTTCGGGGGTGCCGGGCAATTGCCGGCGTAGGTCGGTGATCTTGCCGTCGACGTAAGCGGCCAGTTCCTGGACCCGCTCCTCCTCACCTTCACCACAGGCGAGCTCATAATCACGATTGGCGATCTGGACCGAGACCTCCGGCATCGCACATTACTCCTTTTTGTTGCGCCCTTATCGGGCGTCGAGGGGTTGCACAGTCTGACACGTCAGCCTGTGCGAAGCATCCTTCAGCTTGGATGTCTTGTAATGGTCATTTCTGGTCGGCCGCGAGCAGCGAGCGGATGTACTCCATCGCCCGCTCCAGTCGGCCTTCGACTTCCATCGCCACCTTCTTCAGCTCGTCGTGCTGACGCTCGAGCTTGGTCAAACGCTTCGCCAGGTCGTCGGCACGGTCGGCTTCCGCCCGCAGGCGTTCATCGACCATCGACTCCAGCCGGCTGAGCTCGCTGTCCACGCGGTCCTTCGCGCTGGCCGCCTTGGACATCGCTCCCCCGACGGAGGGTGGTCTTTCATCTCCCGGCCGCACCTGCTCCATCGCAGGAGGATAAGTGTTGCCCCGGTGAATGGTCAACATCTTGGCGCTGTGGAGCGACGTTGAACGCTAGATGTTGGCTTCGCGGGAGCTTTTGCGCATTGACGCGCCATAGGTCGGTCGGCATGTTGCGCGCCGCTCCACAAAAACCCAATGGCATCCGCATAAAATGACCGCTCAGACCGCCGCCCGACACGACATGGCGAACGCCATCAGGGCCCTGGCCATGGACGCCGTGCAGCAGGCGGACTCGGGCCACCCCGGCATGCCGATGGGCATGGCCGACGTGGCGACGGTGCTGTTCACCAAGTTCATGAAGTTCGACGCCTCGGAGCCCAACTGGCCCGATCGCGACCGCTTCATCCTGTCGGCCGGCCACGGCTCGATGCTGCTTTATTCGCTGCTGCATCTCACCGGCTACGCCGACATGACGCTCGACCAGCTGAAGCACTTCCGCCAGGTCGGTAGCAAGACGGCCGGCCATCCCGAGTACGGCCATGCCAGCGGCATCGAGACCACGACCGGCCCGCTTGGCCAGGGCATCGGCAATGCCGTCGGCTTCGCGCTCGCCGAGCGCCTGATGGCCGAGCGCTTCGGTCGCGACATCGTCGATCACTACACCTACGTCATCTGTGGTGATGGCTGCCTGATGGAAGGCGTCGGCCAGGAGGCGATCACGCTGGCGGGGCATCTCGGGCTCGGCCGCCTGATCGTGCTGTTCGACGACAACGGCATCTCGATCGACGGCCCGACCTCGCTCTCGACGTCCGAGGACCACAAGAAGCGCTTCGCCGCCGCCGGCTGGCATGTGCAGGCGGTCGACGGCCACGACCCGGACGCCGTGACCCGCGCCATCCGCAAGGCGCGCAACGTCACCGACAAGCCGTCGATGATCGCCTGCAAGACGATCATTGGCTTCGGCGCGCCGACCAAGGCCGGCACTGCCGCCACCCACGGCTCGCCGCTCGGCAAGGACGAGGTCGCCGGCGCCCGCCAGAAGCTCGGCTGGAGCGCCGGCCCGTTCGACATCCCCGAGCCGATCTTCACCGCCTGGCGCAAGGTCGGCGCGCGCGGCAAGTCGCAGCGCCGCAAGTGGGTGAAGCGCCACGCCGCCATGGCCGAGCCCGATCGCATCGAGTTCGATCGCCGCATCAAGGGCGACATTCCCGCCGCCGTCGGCGAGGCGATCACTGCCTTCAAGGCCAAGATCGCCGCCGACAAGCCGTCATGGGCGACGCGCAAGTCGAGCCAGGAGGTGCTGGAAGTCATCAACCCGGTGCTGCCCGACACGGTTGGTGGCTCGGCCGACCTCACCGGCTCGAACAACACCAAGACCGCCACGCTGAAGGCGCAGACCGTCGCCGATCCGGCGGGACGCTACGTCTACTACGGCATCCGCGAGCATGCGATGGCGGCGGCCATGAACGGCATGGCGCTGCATGGCGGCATCATCCCCTACGGCGGCACGTTCCTGGTGTTCACCGATTACTGCCGCCCCTCGATCCGCCTCTCCGCCCTGATGGGCCTGCGCGTCATCTATGTGATGACCCATGATTCCATCGGCCTCGGCGAGGACGGCCCGACGCATCAGCCGATCGAGCAGCTGGCGGCCCTGCGCGCCATCCACGGCCTGCAGGTGATGCGCCCGGCCGACACCATCGAGACGGCCGAGTGCTGGCAGATCGCGCTCGAATCGAAGAAGGCGCCGAGCGTCATCGCACTCACGCGCCAGAACCTGCCGACCATTCGCGAGGCCGGCGACGGCAACCTGTGCGCCCGCGGGGCGTACATCCTGACTGGCGAGGCGTCCGCCTCCGTCCGACTCATCGCCTCGGGCTCGGAAGTCCAGCTCGCACTGGGCGCGCGCGACCTTCTGGCCAAGGACGGCATCCAGGCCGCGGTGGTGTCCATGCCGTCGTGGGAACTCTTCGCTGCGCAAGACGAAACTTATCACCGACAGGTCCTTGGGCCCGACGGCACGGTGCGGGTAGCCTGTGAAGCAGCAGCGGGATTCGGTTGGGAGCGCTGGCTGGGCACGCGCGGCGCTTTCGTCGGCATGAAGGGCTTCGGCGCCTCAGGCAAGGCCGCCGACCTCTACAAGCATTTCGGCATCACGGCCGAGGCGATCGCCGAGGCGGCGCGCCGGCTGAGCAGATAACGGAGGAAGACATGGCACTTCGGGTTGCAATCAACGGCTTCGGTCGCATCGGCCGCAATATCATGCGCGCCATCATCGAATCGGGCCGCAAGGACATCGAGGTCGTGGCCATCAACGATCTCGGGCCGGTCGAGACCAATGCCCATCTGTTCCGCTTCGACAGCGTGCACGGCCGCTTCAAGGGCGAGGTCAAGGTCGACGGCGACACGATCGATGTCGGCCGCGGCAAGATGAAGGTCACCGCCGAGCGCGATCCCGCCAAGCTGCCGCACAAGGCGATGGGTGTCGACATCGCGCTCGAGTGCACTGGCATCTTCACGTCCAAGGAAAAGGCGTCCGCGCATCTCACTGCGGGTGCCAAGCGCGTGCTGGTCTCGGCACCGGCCGACAACGCCGACATCACCGTCGTCTACGGCGTCAACCACGACAAGCTGAAGAAGGAGCATGTCGTGGTCTCTAACGCCTCGTGCACCACCAACTGCTTGGCGCCGGTCGCCAAGGTGCTGAACGACGCGGTTGGCATCGACCACGGCTTCATGACCACGATCCACGCCTACACCGGCGACCAGCCGACGCTCGACACCATGCACAAGGATCTCTACCGCGCGCGGGCAGCGGCAATGTCGATGATCCCGACCTCGACGGGCGCTGCCAAGGCCGTCGGCCTGGTGCTGCCGGAGCTCAACGGCAAGCTCGACGGTGTCGCCATCCGCGTTCCGACGCCCAACGTCTCCTTGATCGACTTCAAGTTCGTCGCCAAGCGCAAGACCGACAAGGACGAGATCAACAAGGCGGTGAAGCTCGCCGCCGCCAACCAGCTCAAGGGCATCCTGGGCTGGACCGACCAGCCCAACGTGTCGATGGACTTCAATCACGACAGCCACTCGTCGACCTTCCACTTGGACCAGACCAAGGTCATGGACGGCACGCTGGTTCGCGTCTTGAGCTGGTATGACAACGAGTGGGGCTTCTCCAACCGCATGGCCGACACTGCCGTGGCGATGGGCAAGCTCGGCTGATCGCCGGCCTCACGGCTTCTTGAGAAGGGCGCGTCCGCGCAAGCGGCGCGCCCTTCTTGTTTGGCGAAACCGGCGGCTGGACAGAGGCGCGCGGCCACGCAACCCTTCTCTCGCCGAGTTATTGGCACGCCGCTTGCGTCCTGGCCGTCGGGGAAGGAAGCAGATTTGCAAGCGCTAGCGCCCGCTTCATCGCAAGTCGCGCCCGCCGGGCGAACCCTGGATGTCGACGGCCTCACGGTTCGCTACGGCGCCGCCGTCGCCGTGGACGGCGTGTCGCTCGCCATCGAGCCGGGCGAGGTCGTGGCGCTGCTTGGCCCGTCCGGTTGCGGCAAGACCACGTTGCTGCGCGTCATCGCGGGCTTCGTGCGCCAGGCTGGCGGCCGCGTGCTGGTCGATGGCGCGGGCATCGATCACCTGCCGGCCAACCAGCGCAACGTCGGCATCGTCTTCCAGAACTACGCCCTCTTCCCGCACATGACGGTGGCGGAGAACGTGGCCTATGGACTGCGCGCCCGCGGCCAGCGCGGGCCCGACGTCGGCCGGCGTGTCGATCGCATGCTCGACATGGTCCAGCTTGGCGCCTTCCGCGAACGCCTGCCGCGCCAGCTCTCGGGCGGCCAGCAGCAGCGCGTGGCGCTCGCCCGCGCTCTCGCCGTCGAACCTTCCATCCTGCTGCTCGACGAACCTTTCGCCGCGCTCGACCGCAACCTCCGGCTCGACATGCAGATCGAGGTCAAGCGCCTGCAGCGCCAGCTCGGCCTCACCACCATCCTGGTGACCCACGACCAGGACGAGGCGATGAGCGTGGCCGACCGCATCGCCGTCATGAACAAGGGCAAGGTCGAGCAGTTCGACACGCCGGTCGCAATCTACGACCGGCCACGGACGCTGTTCGTCAACGGCTTCATCGGTACGACCAATCTCCTGCCCGGCAAGGTCGCGTCCATCGTCGGCGATACCGCCACGGTCGCGCTGGATGCCGGCGCGACGCTGCGCCTGCCCGCGCCGTCAGGTAACGACCAGAGCATCGAGAAGGGCACACCGGTCATCCTCTCCGTCCGGCCCGAGCAGCTCGTGCTCTCGCCCGTGGCGACGGCGGACAGCTGGCCGATCGAGCCCGGCCTCAGCCTGCCGCTCGGCTCGCAGCTGGTGCACGAGGCGCGCACGGTCGACGGCGCCGCCCTCAAGATCGTCGAGCCGCGCCGGCGCACGGCGAGCGAGACCCAGCGCCGCTTCTGCGCCCTGGCCGCCGACGCCCGCCCCTCCCTCTTTCCGCGCTCATCGCCTTCAGCCACGGAGTGATGCCATGACCTTCAATCGCAGAAGCCTGCTCGCCGGCATGACCGCGCTCGGCGGCGCGTCGTTCCTGCCACACTTCGCCCACGCCAAAGGGCAAGTGGTCGCCACGACCTATCCCGGCACCTGGGAGGATGCCTATCGCGCCGTCATCACGCCGATGCTCAAGAAGAAGGACGATATCGACCTCGAGCTGGCGCCGCTCTTCGCCATGGACCAGATCGGCAAGGCCAAGGCTGCGCGCGGCGCGCCGCCGTTCGACGTGTTCGTGCTCGATCCCGGCCCGCGCATCGTCGGCCTCGAAGCCGGCCTGTTCGAGAAGTTCGACGCCAAGAAGCTCTCCAACCTCGGCAAGCTGCCGCCAAGCTTCACCGACGATGTCGGCGTGCATGTCAGCGCCCAGGTGGTGGGCATTGCCTACAACCCGAAGAAGGTGCCGGCGCCCAAGGGCTGGGGCGATCTCCTGAAGGACCCGTGGGTGTCGCGGCTCGGCATCACCGGCTTCCAGACGACCTTCGGCACGTCCTCGCTGATCGAGCTTTCCAAGCTGTTCGGCGGCTCGCTGACCAACGTCGATCCGGCGCTGGTCGAGCTCAAGAAGGTGCTGCCCAAGATCGCCGCCGTCGGCCTGCCGGCGGCGATGCCCGGCCTGTTCCAGCAAGGCCAGTGTGACGTGATGTACACCAACACCCAGACGGTCGCGACGCTGAAGAGCAAGGGCGTCGACGTGGAGTTCGTGAAGCCCGAGTCGGGCGCCATCACCTTCTTCACGACGATGCACATCGCCAAGGGCACCGGCGAGCTCGACAACGCCTACAAGTATCTCGACCTGGTCGTCGGCAAGGACGCCCAGGAGGCGCTGACCAAGGCGCCCTACAACTTCCTGCCGGTCAACAAGGACGTGCCGCTGACGCCCGAGATGCCGATGAAGAGCCTCGACGAGATGGCGAACTACGTCCAGCACGACTGGGCCAAGATCAACCCATTGCGCGCGGCGTGGATCGAGAAGTTCAACAAGGAAATGGCGAAGTGATGCTGCGCTTCGCGCACCCTCTCATATTCCTCTCCCCCTTGGGGCAGAGGTTAGGTGAGGGGGTGCAACGCGAACGCCATCTCCTGCATCACCCCCTCACCCGGCCTCTCCCCCAAGGGGGAGAGGAACATGATGGCGGAGGAGCATGACGTCGGCCGTCATCGCCGCCCCGCTTCCCGATGAACCACGCAGGTTGCGCCTCGCCGAATGGCAGCTCGCGCTGCCGCTCATGCTCGCCTTCGCGGCACTTTTTCTCGCGCCGCTGCTGCTGCTGATCGCCACCAGCTTCTTCAACGACGACAAGATCACCGAACCGGGCTTTGCCAGCTGGCTGAAATTCTTCGGCGATCCCTTCAGCTACAAGATCATTCTCGACACGCTGCTGCTCGGCCTCAAGACCGTGTGCGCCACGGTCGTGATCGGCTATCCGCTGGCGCTGGTCTACATGGACCTCGCCCCGCGCCTGCAGAAAGTGCTGCTGTTCGTCATCATCATGCCGATGCTGCTGTCGGTCGTGGTGCGGACCTTCGCCTGGATCGTGGTGCTAGGCCGCGAAGGCGTGGTCAACCAGGGCCTGCTGTGGCTCGGCGTCATCTCCGAGCCGCTGAAGCTCCTGCAGACCGAGCTGGGGCTGGTGATCTCCCTCACCCAGATCGAGATGCCGTTGATGCTGCTGCCGCTGATCAGCGTGATGTCGCGGCTCGACCCCAACCTGCGCGATGCCTCGGCGGCGCTCGGCGCCTCGCGTTGGCGCACCCTCTTCACCGTGATCGTGCCGCTCTCCATGCCCGGCCTGGTGGCGGGCTGCCTGCTGGTGTTCGCGAGCTCGACCACGGCCTTCATCTCCCAGACCGTGATCGGCGGCGTGCGCCTGATCTACCTGCCGCTGGTGATCTGGCAGCAGTCCCTGGTCGTCTATCACTGGCCGCTCGCCGCCGTCGCCTCGCTGTCGCTGGTGGTCTCGGTGCTGACGGTGATCGCAGCACTCTCCTATCTCGGCCGCCGCTCGAGCCGCCATCTGCAGGGCTGAGACGATGGGCCGGCGACAGAGCTTCCTCGACCTTTCCTACGCCCTGGTGATCGGCGGCATCGCGCTGTTTGCCGTGCTGATCATCGTCTCGCCCGTGATCATCGCGCTCATGACCTCCTTCACCAAAGGCCTGTCGCTGAAGTTCCCGCCGACCGGCTTCTCCTTCGGCTGGTACGAGCAGCTGTTCGATGCCACCAAGTCCCGCCAGATCCATCGCGCCGCCGAGAATTCCCTGCAAGTGGCGGCCATGTCGACCCTGATCGGCGTGGTGCTGGCGACGCTGGCGGCGCTCGGCCTGGCGCGCAATCGCTACCGCTCGGCGCGCATCGCCGACAACCTCTTCATGTCGCCGCTGGTGCTCCCCGGCATCGCCTTCGGTCTCGCTGCTCTCGTCTACTTCTCCACCCTGGGTTTCCGGCCCTCGCTCAACCTGATGATCGCCGGCCACCTGATGGTGACCATGCCGTTCATCCTGCGCACGACGACGGCCAGCCTGTCGCAGCTCGATCCGGCGCTGCTCGATTCCTCCCAGAGTCTCGGCGCGTCGTGGTTCTACACCCTGCGCCGGGTCACGCTGCCGCTGATCTTTCCCGGCATCGCCGCCGGCGCCTTCCTCGCCTTCATGGCCTCGATCGACAACGTGCCGCTGTCGCTGTTCCTTTCCAACGCCCGCACCGACACGCTCCCCATCCGCATGTGGGGCATGATGGAATCGACGCTCGACGTGCGCGTCGCCGCGGTGTCGGGAGTCTTGATCGGCGCGGCGTTCATCCTGATGCTGATCATGGAATGGACGGTAGGGCTCACCCGTCGCATGCGTGATTAGGAGAAGCCGGTGGAAATCCAGCCACAGCCGCTGACGCAGGAAGCCTTCGCGCCGTTCGGCGAGGTCATCGATGTGCCGAGCGAGCCCGGCCGCACGTACTACGAGGAGGCGCTGGGCAACCTGCGTCCCAACGCGCGGCCCAGCCTCTCCCTCGCTGTGCGGGCCGAGACGCCCGACCGGCCGCTCAAGGCCGATCTGCTGGAGCGTCACGAATACTCCTCCCAGACCTTCGTGCCGATCGATGTGGCGCGCTGGCTGATCGTGGTGGCGCCGCATGCCACGGCGGGCGGTCCCGACCTCGCGGGCCTCAAAGCCTTTATCGCCACGGGCAAGCAGGGCGTGACCTACAAGCCCAATACCTGGCACCACGGCCTCACCGTGCTCGACAAGCCCGGCCGCTTCGCCGTCTTCATGTGGCGCGTCGGCGGCAAGGGCGACGAGGAGTTCGTGCCGGTCGCACCTTTCACCATCCGCATCCCCTGAGAGGTCTGCGATGCCCTACAAGCCGCGCCGCGATTTCGTGGGCTATGGCGCCAACATGCCCGATCCCAAATGGCCCGACGGGGCGCGGCTCGCCGTCAACTTCGTCCTGAACTACGAGGAGGGCTCGGAGCCCTCGATCCAGGACGGCGAGGACCACAGCGACACCGGGCTCAGCGAAGCCCATGGTCTCGGCCAAGCCATCAAGGGCCGCGACCTCGCCGCCGAGAGCCTGTTCGAGTACGGCAGCCGGGTCGGCTTCTGGCGCCTGATGCGCATCTTCGGAGAGCGCAACTTGCCGATGACGATCTATGGCTGCGGCCTTGCCTTCGAGCGCAATCCCGAGGCCTCGGCGGCGATCGCCAAGGCCGGCCACGACATCTGCTCGCACGGCTGGCGCTGGATCAAGCACTATGAGCTCAGTGAGGCCGAGGAGCGCCAGCACATCGCCAAGGCCATCGCCTCGACCGAGAAGATGATCGGCCGCCGGCCCGAGGGCTGGTACTGCCGCTACGGGCCCGGCGAGAACACGCGCCGGCTGATCGTCGAGGAAGGCGGCTTCGAATACGACAGCGACTACTACGGCGACGAGCTGCCGTTCTGGCTGAACGTCGACGGCAAGGGCCATCTCGTCGTGCCCTACACGCTCACCACCAACGACGGCAAGTACCTGACCGGCATCGGCAATGCCGACCAGTGGTTCGCCCTGCTGCGCGATTCCTTCGACATGCTTTACCGCGAGGGCAGGACGCAGCCGCGCATGATGTCGGTCGGCATGCATAGCCGAGTCATCGGCCATCCCGGCCGCGCCGTCGGCCTCGAGCGCCTGATCGACTACATGCAGAAGCACCAGGGCGTGTGGATCACCAAGCGCGTCGACATCGCCCGCCACTGGATCAAGACGCACCCCTATCCGGGCAAGGGGCTGAATGAGTAGCCGTGGCAGCGAGCCGGCATGAGCATCCTTTCTGTCATCCTGAGCGCAGCGAAGGATCTCATGCCTGTTGCCGGCGGCGATGAGGTCCTTCGCTGCGCTCAGGACGACATGAGGTATGGTCTCCCCATGGGAACCCGACCCGTGATCCTGGTGCGAGACTGGCGTTCGACCGAGGCCGCGCTGCAGGCCGCGCGCGCCAATGGTACCTCGCCCCTCCTGATCACGCCGGAAGCCGCCGCCTCGTTCTACGGCGCGGGCTATCTCGGCGCCCTGCAGGAACGGGCCGAGACGGAATTCCCCGACGTCGCCTTCGAGCTGATCGTCGACTGCGCCGACGCGCCCGGCCATGCCTTGGCCTGCCTGCGCTCGGGCGTGAAGCGCATCTCGATGAGCGAGCCCAACGACAAGATCGCCGACATCGCCCGCCAGATGGGCGCCCAATTGGTAAGGAGACCGACATGAGCTGGCAGCCGACACGCGACCTCGTGGGCTACGGGGCCAACCCGCCCGATCCCAAGTGGCCGGAGGGCGCACGCATCGCCGTCAACTTCGTCGTGAACTACGAGGAGGGTTCGGAACCCTCGATGCAGGACGGCGAAGGGTACAGCGAGACCGGCCTCACCGAGTCGTCGACCTCCTCGCAGGGTCTGAAGGGACGCGACCTTGCGGCCGAGGGCATGTTCGAGTTCGGCAGCCGCGTCGGCTTCTGGCGCATCATGCGCGCCTTCCAGGAGCGCGGCCTGCCGCTCACGGTGTTCGGCTGCGCGCTGGCCCTGGAGCGCAACAAGCCTGCCGCCGAGGCCATCAAGAAATCCGGTTTCGATGTCTGCTGCCACGGCTGGCGCTGGGTGCGCCATTTCCAACTCACGGAGGCCGAGGAGCGCGAGCACATCGCCAAGGCGGTGAAGTCCCTGAAGCAGACCGTCGGCGAGGCGCCGGCCGGCTGGTATTGCCGCTATGGCCCCAGCGTCAACACACGCCGCCTGCTGCTCGAGCATGGCGGCTTCACCTACGACAGCGACTATTACGGCGAGGAGCTGCCCTTCTGGCAGACGGTCGAGGGCAAGCCGCACCTGATCGTGCCCTACTCGCTCACCAACAACGACGGCAAGTACGCCGCCGGCATGACCACCTCGGAGCAGTGGTTCACCCTCTGCCGCGACGCCTTCGACGTGCTCTACAAGGAGGGCGCCACGGCACCCAAGATGATGTCTGTCGGCCTGCATCAGCGCCTGATCGGCCATCCCGGCCGCACAGCGGGATTGTGGCGCCTGCTCGACTATATCCAGCAGCAGAAAGGTGTCTGGGTGACCCGCCGGTTGGACATCGCAAACCACTGGAAAACCACGCATCCCTACCCCGGCAAGGGCTTGAACGAATAGCCCTCCGCCGCTATCACCGGCCGCTGTCCAATGGAGCCATGGGAGCCAAGGCCGTGAAGATCACCCGCACCGTCAAGAAAATCCTCGACAACTACGAGAGCGATTGCCCCGGCACCAAGGCCAACCTCGCGCGCATCCTGATGCACGGCCGTCTCGGCGGCTCGGGCAAGATGGTGATCCTGCCGGTCGACCAGGGTTTCGAGCACGGTCCGGACCGTTCCTTCGCCCCCAACCCGGACGCGTATGATCCGCACTACCACTACCAGCTCGCCATCGACGCCGGGCTGAACGCCTACGCCGCCCCGCTCGGTCCGCTCGAGGCCGGCGCCGACACCTTCGCCGGCGCCATCCCCACCATCCTCAAGCTCAACTCGGCCAACTCGCTGTCGACCAACAAGGACCAGGCGGTCACCGGCTCGGTGAACGATGCGCTGCGGCTCGGCTGCGCGGCGATCGGCTTCACGATCTATCCCGGCTCGGAAGACCAGTACGAGATGATGGAGGAGATCCGCGCCCTCGCCGAGGAGGCGAAGTCGGTCGGCCTCGCCGTCGTCATGTGGTCCTATCCGCGCGGCGGCAAGCTCGACAAGGCGGGCGAGACGGCGATGGACGTCTGTGCCTACGCCGCCCACATGGCGGCCCTGCTCGGCGCCCACATCATCAAGGTCAAGCCGCCGACCAACGTGCTGTGGCAGCCCGAGGCCAAGGCCGCCTTCGAGAAGGCCAACATCGACATCTCGACGCTCGCCGCCCGCATCAAGCACGTCATGCAGGCCACCTTCAACGGTCGCCGCATCGTCGTGTTCTCGGGCGGCGAGGCCAAGGATCTCGAGGGACTCTTCACCGAGATCCGCGGCCTGCGCGACGGCGGCGCCAACGGTTCGATCATCGGCCGCAACACCTTCCAGCGCCCGCGCGATCAGGCGCTCGACATGCTCGACAAGATCATCGGCATCTATCAGAACAAGATGTAGCGCGACCTCGGTCGCGAAGGATTTGGGGCCCGCCTCGGTAACGTGGCGGGCCTTTTCTATGCCCGGATGGCGCGACGCTCCGATGCGTGACGCCGCATCGAGGCGCAGCTCGGAGCGGCAACGAGGAAGAGCTGCAGCGACCGGCTGTGGATGGGCAGGAACTCCTGTCCGGGAAACTGCTCATCGAGATAAGCCGCCGTGATCTGACCGCGAGTTCCACGAACGACAAACATGTCAGCCTCCATCTACTTCGCGCGATCACAGTGGTCCGGCCTGGCGATCTTCAATGTGATTTACCTCACGCTTCCGACGTTTCCATCGTTCTGCTCCAGCAATACCTTTTTTCCGCCATCGCTTCCGAGGTTCGTCAGCCATCATCTCTGTAGGCGATAGCCCAGCATCGTCATCAGGTCGTCCGCCCGTTGCCGCGTCAGCGCTTCGAGACACGCATCCAGCACCATCGGCGCGGCGCTGCCGCCCTTGTAGAGGCCATGCTCGACCTCGCAGTTGGCGTCGCGAAAGCGGATCCAGAGAAGCTGCGCGGCCTGCAGGGCCTTTTGATCCTCCGGGCCAAGCGTCGCGACGACGCGGCGATAGACATCATTCAGCTTCTTGTCGGCGTCCTGATAGGCGGCCGAGAAACATTGCGATATCTGCGCGTTCGCCGAGCCGCTGCGGCAGGGAGCATCCGGGGCGTTCATGTGCTGGGCCATCGACGGCGGGCATGCGGCGGCGAAGGCCGTCGCCACGAGAGCAACCGCGACGGCACCATGGACGCTGAACGTCATGCTTCCCCCTATTCGGCGACTGCGCCGGAGGCTTTCACGGCCGCGCCCCACTTCGGCACGTCGCGCTCCAGCACCTCGGTGAGTTCCTGCGGCGAGGAAGCCACCACCTCGAGGCCGATCTTGGCGAGCCGCTCCCTGGTGTCGGGATCGGTGAGCGCGGCGGTGAAGACCTGGTTCAGCCTCGCGGCCACATCGGGCGGAATGCCGGGCGGACCGACGATGGCGAGCCAGGCGTCGCCCTCGAAATCGACCCCGCTTTCCCTGAAGGTCGGCACGTCGGGCAACGCGGGCGAGCGCCTTGCCGAGGCGACGCCGAGCGCGCGCGCCTTGCCCGACTGGATCTGCGGCAGGGCCGTGTTCACGCTGACCGATGTCAATTGCACCTCGCCGGCCAGCAGCGCCTGAACTGCCGGGGCGCCGCCCTTGTAGGGCACATGCACCATGTCGAGCCCGCCCGCCGCGGCGCGGAACAGCTCCATGGTGAGGTGCGAGCCGTTGCCCGTGCCGGCCGATGAGTAGGTGAATTTGCCCGGCTGGCTCTTGGCGAGGGCCACGAATTCCTTGGGCGTCGTCGCCGGCACCGACGGGTGGACCATGATCACCGTCGGGAATGTCGCCGCCAGCATGATCGGCGTGAAGTCCTTGAACACGTCATAAGGCAGCTTCGCTCCGTAGAGCGTCGGTGCGATCGCATGCGTGCCGTTGTCGGCCACCACCACCGTATAGCCGTCAGGCGCCGACTTGCTGACCATCGCGCTGCCCACGGTGCCGCCGGCGCCCGGCCGGTTCTCGACCACGGCCTGTTGGCCGGTCTGCTCGGCGATCTTCTGCGCCACGATGCGTCCGAACGCGTCGGAATTTCCGCCCGGCGCATGTGGCACGACGATCCTGATCGGCCGCGACGGGAAAGCCGACGTCTGGGCGGCCGCCGGCAATACGGCGGAAGCGGCGAGCAGGCCGGCGAGCCTGAGTGTCTGGCGGCGCGACAGATCGATCATGGGATCTCCACGGACGAACGCTTGAAGGCGCCGCCATGGAAGCTTGATCCGGCACTCCGGGCAAAGAGAAAGTCAGTGCGGTTCGCGCTGCGCGGCGACGGCAAGTCGCCATCGAACCGCCCCCTGCCCTGGCGAATGCCGGGGGTGTTCGAAGGGGAGCGGCTTGGACGCGTCGGCAACGACCTCGCATCCGCATCCCCTGCATCGATAGATGCCGGGATGTTTGGGCGCTTCGCCGGCTCCATACTCCCGGTCGAAGTCCGGACTGATGCTGACTTCCACGTCATTGCTGCGCCTGAAGAGTGTCACCGCTCGTCCTCCTGGCGGGAACGTGGCGGCGCATTGTGGTGGGCCCGCGTCGATAGTCTTGAGAAAGCATCCAGATACGCTTGAGGAACCGGCCAAAGAAAAACTCCGGGACTTTCGGGTCCCGGAGTTTCTCGTATCGTCCGTCTTCTTAGCGGATGACGGTGGCCTTGATCGCCGTCTGCTGGCTCCACACCGTGATCAGCACGTCACCCGGCTTGACCGAGGCGAAGGCTGCCTGACCGGCCGCCGAGAGGATCGGCGGCAGCTGGATGACCTCGCCGCTGTCGGGCGACGGCTCGTCGGGCTTGCCGCCCGAGGCGTTGATCAGGAAGATCTGCTTGGTCGCCGGATCGACCTTGGTCACCATGCCGTCCATGCGCCACAGCTTGATCGGCTCCTGCGCGCCCGGGATGCCCTGCAGGCGGGCGCCCTTGGCCAGCATCGCCTTGGCCGACGCATCGGCCTGCGGCGTCTTCGGGGCAATCATGAAGTCGAGGTAATCGTACCAGTGCACGTCGACGATGTTGCCTTCCTTGAGCGACGGATAGTTGGTGACGAGGTCGGCGGCCCGCATCTTCACGCGGCCGAGATCCTCCCACACGATGTTGAAGATGCGGCGCTCCGGATGGAGGCTGTTGATCGTGCCCCGCTTGAAGTTCTGATAGGTGTTGGGAACGACGAGATCTTCCTGCGCCGCCGCCAGTCGCGGAAAGGTGGCCGCGCCCGCGACGGTGAGCGACGCACCGCCCAACAACTTCAAAGTCATTCGACGATTTGCTTGCAACATGAGTTCCTGTCTCCCTCTGCGATGCAGCCCTGCGTCGTCCAAAACAGCCCGATCGCGGGCAAGTCACGCTATCGCGACGCGGTATCGCGGCTGTGTTGCGGGCCGGTGAATTTGTGTCGTGTATGTCGCGTCCCCGCTGCGGCGTTCCGCTTGACGGAGGACAGGCTGCGCCGCAAACAGACGCCCGCATGACACCGAGTTGCCGGCTCTATCTCATATCGCCGGAGCGCATCGAGCATCCATCGATCTTCGCCGATGAGCTCAGGGCCGCGCTCGATGGCGGTGATGTCGCGGCCTTCCAGCTCAGGCTGAAGGACGTTTCCGACGAGGCCATCGCCCGCGCCGCCGATACGCTGCGGCCGGTCTGTCAGCAGCGCGACGTCGCCTTCATCATGAACGACCGGCCCGACCTCGCGGTGAGGCTCGATTGCGATGGCGTGCATGTCGGGCAGGAGGACATGCCGTACGCGGAGGCGCGCCGCATCGTCGGTCCCGATCGCCAGGTCGGCGTCACCTGCAAAGCCTCGCGCCATCTTGCCATGGAGGCGGCGGAAGCCGGCGCCGACTATGTCGCCTTCGGCGCGTTCTTCGCCTCGACCACCAAGGCGGTGACGACGCCGGCCGACCTGGAAATCCTCGAATGGTGGAGCGGCCTGATGGAGGTGCCGTGCGTGGCGATCGGCGGCATCACCGTCGCCAACTGCCGGCCGGTCGTCGCTGCCGGCGCCGACTTCCTGGCGGTGGCAGGGGGCGTGTGGAACCACCAGGACGGGCCCGAAGCCGCCGTCGGCGCCTTCAACGACATATTTGCCACCCCGACCTAGGCCGGCGCACGAGCGTCGGCCGCGTCCGATGGCATTGCGTGAGCATTGTGGCAACTTTACGTTGTATTGCTTCAGTGCCGATACGCAATTGCAAGGCGCTGTTGAGCAACAGATTGCATACCTGCGGGATTGAGCGCGGCATCATTTGTCTCATGATGCTACCCGAGGTAGTATTGAAGCGATTCCCAAGGAGGCGAGAATGCTCAGCCGTAAGCTTCTCCTGGCCGCTCTAGCCACGACTTCTCTGGCTCTTGCCGCGCACTCGGCGAACGCTCAGGCGACCCGTACCTGGGTTTCCGGGATGGGCAACGATGCCGATCCCTGCAGCCGAACCGCGCCGTGCAAGACCTTCGCTGGCGCGATTTCCAAGACCGCGGCAGGCGGCGAAATCAACGTCCTCGATCCCGGCGGCTTCGGTGCGCTCACGATCACCAAGTCCATCACCATCGATGGCGGCGGCGGCCAGGTCGCCTCGGTGCTTGCGGCAGGCACCAACGGCATCGTCGTCAACGCCGGCGCCGGGCAGACCGTGATCCTGCGCAACCTTCGCATCAACGGCGTGTCGGGAACGCCGACCGGCGGCCTGAACGGCATCCGCTTCCTGGCTGGCGGCTCGCTGCACATCGAGAATTGCACCATCTTCGGCTTTACCCAGAACGCCATCGACATTGCCCTGAGTACCGCCGCCGCCACGCGCGTGTTCGTGACCGACACCACGGCCACCAGCAGCGCCGTTGGCATCTCTGCCAAGAACAGCGGCGCGGGCAACCTGCTGCTGTCGATGCAACGCGTCAATCTCAATCAGAACAGCAGCTTCGGGCTGAAAGCCGACGGCGGTGGCGGCACCGGCTTCCTCCTGGCCACGCTCGCCGACAGCATGGTTTCGGGAAATGGGACGGGCGTGGGCGCCATTGGCGGCCCATCCGCGGGGGTGGGTATTCACGTCACGCGCTCCTCGATCGTGAACAATGTGACCAACGGCGCCCAGTCGAACGGAACGGCCGGCGCGGCCCAGATCTTGTTCTCCAACACGGTCATCTCGGGCAACGGTACGGCCCTTTCGTCGGTCGGCGGGGGCGCTCTCGCCACCTACAAGAACAACGAAACCGAAGCCAACTTTGCCCTGGGAGGATTCACCGGCGTGATCGCGCCTGAGTGAATGGCCGGTTCAGCGCACCGGCAGCCAGAGCACATCTTCGATTTGCGACGCGCCGGTCATCAGCATCACCAGGCGATCGAAACCCAAGGCGATGCCCGAGCAGTCGGGCAACCCGTGATCCAGCGCCGCCAGGAAATCCTCGTCGACGGGCCATCGCAGGCCGTAGAGCCGCTCCTTCTCGTCCATGTCGGCAGCCAAGCGCGCGCGCTGGATCTCCGGATTGGTGAGCTCGCCGAAGGCATTGGCGAGCTCGACGCCGCAGGCGTAGAGCTCGAAGCGCTCGGCGACGCGCGGATCTCCGGGCTTGGCGCGCGCCAGCGCCGCCATGGCGATGGGGTATTCGCAAAGGATCGTCGGCCGGCCCATGCCCAGCCTGGGCTCGATCTTGTCGAACATGATGCGAAAGAAGACGTCGTCCCAGCTGTCGCCGTCATGCATGGCGATGCCGCCCGCGCGCGCGAGCATGTCGGCGCTTCCCACCGTGGCAAACAGATCGACCCCGGCATAGCGCCGGAAGGCATCGCCCACGGTCAGCCGCTCGGGCTCCGCCCGCGGATCGCAACGACGATCACCCCAGCGCAGTTCCTCGACCCCGGTCAGCGCCAGCAGCCGGGCGCAGTCCTGCATGATCGTCTCGTAGCCCACGCCGGCGCGGTACCATTCCAGCATGGTGAACTCGGGATGGTGCAGCGCCGAGCCCTCGGCGTTGCGGAACACCCGGGCGAACTGGAACAGCCTCGGCACGCCGCCGGCCAGAAGCTTCTTCATCGCGAACTCGGGGGAGCTGTGCAGCCAGCGTTCGCGCTCTTCGCCGTCGGGCAGCTCCCAGTCGGTGGCGAAGCCGGTGAGATGGACCTCCGCGCCCGGCGCCACCTGCAGGATCGGCGTCTCGACCTCGACGAAGCCCTCGGCCGCAAACCATTGCCGCATAGCCGCCTGCAGTCGCGCCCGCGCCTGCAGTGCAGGCAGTCGCTTCGCCAGTTTGTCTGGGCGCCAGTCGGTCATGGCCGACCATCGCATGCGCGGTGGACGCCGTGTAGGGTGACGACATGACGCCCAAACAGATCGACACGTTCTGCCGCAAGCTGCCGGCAGCGACCCGCATCGTGCAGTGGGAAGGCGTCATCGTCTTCAAGGTCGGCGGCAAGATGTTTTGCCTGATCGCACCCGAGGAGCATTCGATCGGCCGCATCTCCTTCAAGTCGGCGCCCGAGCACTACGATGCGCTCAGCCGCTCGCCGGGTTTCCGGCCCGCCCCCTATCTCGCCCGTGCCAAATGGGTGTCCGTCGACGATCCCAAGGTCCTGACCGACGGCGAGATGAAAGCCTATCTCAAGCGCGCCCACGCCGTCATCGCCGCCGCTCTGCCCAAGAGAAAGCAGGCGGAACTGGGGCTTTCGGGCACGGTTGCAGCCTTGCACGGCCTTTGATACAAGCCCGCGCCGGCCTCGCACCGCTGCCCAGCGGACGAGGCCGAATTCCATTCATCCGACCTGCGGTAAGCCCATGAAAGTGCCCGTCAATTCCATCCGCGCCGGCAATGTCATCGAGTACAACGGCAAGCTCTGGGTGGCGGCCAAGGTGCAGCATATCAGCCCCGGCAAGGGCGGCGCGTTCGTGTCCATCGAGGCCAAGGCGCTGCGCGAAGGCAACAAGCTCCAGGAGCGGTTCCGCTCGGGCGAGACCATCGAGCACGTCCATATCGACGAGCGCGAATGCACCTACCTGTTCAAGGACGACAACGGCTTCACGTTCATGGACAAGGAGAACTACGAGCAGCTGACCGTCGGCGCCGATGTCCTGGATCCCGACCAGTCTCGCTGGCTGCAGGACGGCATGGAAGTCACTGTCTCTCTTTACGAAGGCACGCCGGTCGGCGTCGAATTGCCCAAGAGCGTCATCCTCGCGGTCACCGAGGCCGATGCCGTCGTAAAGGGGCAGACCGCCTCCTCGTCCTACAAGCCCGCCGTCGTCGAAGGCGGCATCAAGGTGATGGTTCCGCCGCACATCGCCGTCGGCACCAAGCTGGTGATCAACACCGAGGACGGCAGCTACATGGAACGCGCCAAGGATTGATTTGATGGCCCGCGCGCCCGACCAGCCTGTTGCCCGAGTCGGCCGCGCCCCCATGGCGCCCGGTCGCGAGCGTTCCGGTCCGCCCGAGCGGCGCTCGCTCGCACCGCGCTCGGCCACCATCACGGTGATGATCCGCGCCGCCTTCGCCGCAGCCAAGAGCCTCAAGCGCGACTTCGGCGAGGTCGAGCATCTGCAGATCTCCGAGAAGGGCCCGGGCGACTTCGTCAGCCACGCCGACATCAAGGCCGAGCGCACCGTGCGCGCCGAGCTGGCGCGCACCCGTCCCGAGTACGGTTTCCTCGGCGAGGAAGGCGGCGAGACCAAGGGCGATGGCCGCAACCGCTGGATCGTCGACCCACTCGACGGCACGACGAATTTCCTGCACGGCGTGCCGCACTTCGCCATCTCGATCGGTCTCGAGCGCGAGAACGAGATCATCGCCGCTGTCATCTACCAGCCGATCTCCGACGAGCTGTTCTGGGCCGAGAAGGGCAACGGCGCCTTCGTCGACACGCCCAATGCCCGCTCGCGCCGGCTGCGCGTGTCGGGCCGCAAGGATCCGGCACGAGCCCTGGTCGCCACCGGCATTCCCAACATCGGCAAGGACGACCACGCCGACTACCATCGCAAGCTCGCGGCGGTGACGCGCCGCACCGCGGGCGTGCGCCGCTGGGGCGCGGCCTCGCTCGATTTCGCCTTCCTCGCCGCGGGCCGCTACGACGCCTTCTTCGAGTACGGCCTCGCCCCCTGGGACGTCGCGGCCGGCCTGCTGCTGGTGCGCGAGGCGGGCGGCGTGGTCAGCGACACGGCGGGCAAGCCCTACGAGCTCGACGGCCCCTCGGTGCTTGCCAGCAACTTCGGCCTGCACGAGCCGATGATCGAGATTCTAGGCGGCGCCTAGCTTTTGCCGGACCGCGGGCCTCCAGGCCCGCTCATGCTGTTCCGACTGCGACCCGCGAAACACCACGATCATGAGCGGGCCTGGAGGCCCGCGGTCCGGCAAGACGCCGCCATACAACGGCCAAAACTCTCCACAGGATGGACCCTGAGGCGGCCTGTGGCGTTGAGCCCTCACTGGCCATTGGCTATTGTCGAGCGAGAAATCCCGTGGAAAGGCAATCGGTTATGCCATCGTCTTCGGCCGTCGTGCTCGCCCTCGCCGCCGTGCTCGGCCTTGGCGCGGCGTCGGCTCTTGCGCAGAGCGCCGGCTCGCGCGTGGTCGTCTATCCCACCCAGGGCGCGGCCAGCAGCTCATCGAGGACGGTCGTGCCGGGAGGCGCCCTGCCCGCGCCGCCGCCGGGCCCCATCGAGAGCCGCATCGTGGCCCTGCCCGATGGCACCATCCCGGCCCTGCCCGCGGCGGCATCGGCGGCGCCAGCGGCGGTCACGTCGGCCCCGATGGGACAGCCCGTCTATGTCGCGCCGCCGGTGACCTGGGGCGGAGGGACGAGCGTCGCCGCGGCCGCGCCGCCATCCGCACCACCCGCGGCCCCCGTCGCCCCGCCCGTCGTGCCGGCCGTGCCCGGGCAGGGCGAGCCGCTCGCCGTGATCCCTTTCACGTTCCGGTCGGCGATCCTGAACGCCGCCGCCAAGGCCGAGCTCGATCGCGTCGCCAGGACCGTCAAGGACAAGGGCCTGCGCCAGCTCGAGATCCGGGCCTTTGCCACGGGCGGCGACATCGAGAGCCGCAAGGTCGCGTTGGCGCGCGCCCTGGTCGTGCGCAGCTACCTGATCGACCAGCGCCTGAAGGCGCGCATCGAGGTCGGCAGCTTCAACGGCGAAGGCGAGCATGTCGAGATCGTGGTGCCGGGTTCGTGACCAGGCTCGTGACCGCCCAGGCGCCGTTCGCCCGCGGCCACTGACCGCATGAGCAGCCCCCTCCCCTATCTTGTTCGCATGCTGCTGTTCCTGGTGGCGGTCGCTGGGCTTGGCTACGTGCTGCACCAGGACCTGCTGCGCGTCTTCATGAACACGCCGATCCTGAACGGCGTGATCGTGGCCGTCCTGCTGATCGGCATCTTCTTCGTCATGCGTCAGGTCATCTCGCTGTGGCCGGAAGTGAAGTGGCTGCGGCGCTTCCACCATCGCGAGGAAGGCGCACCGCCGCTCGAGACGCACACGATCGACCTCCTTGTGCCGCTCGGCACCATGCTGGGCGAGCGCCAGGACCGGCTGCGCCTGTCGCCGACCGTGACCCGCGCCGTGCTCGACGGCATCGCCAGCCGGCTGGACGAACGCCGCGAGCTCACGCGCTACCTGATCGGGCTGCTGATCTTCCTCGGCCTGCTCGGCACCTTCTGGGGCCTGCTCGAAACCATCGGCGCGGTGGCCGACGCCATCGGCAAGCTGCAGGTCTCGGGTGGCGACGCCACCGCCATGTTCGCGAGGCTGCGGGAGAGCATCGAAGGCCCGTTGAAGGGCATGGCGACCGCCTTCGGCGCCTCGCTGTTCGGCCTGTCGGGCTCGCTGGTGCTGGGCTTCCTCGAGCTGCAGGCGAGCCAGGCGCAGGGCCGCTTCCACATCGAGCTCGAGGAATGGCTGGCCGGCGCCACCCGGCTCTCGAGCGGCGCCGTCGCCGACGGCGAACAGGGCGTATCGGCCTATGTCGAAGCGCTGCTCGAGCGCACCGCCGACGGGCTGGACGATCTCACGCGCACCCTGCGTCGCGCCGAGGAAGGCCGCGAGGCGACGGTGGCGGCGAGCGCCACGCTGGTCGAGCGGCTGGCGGCCCTCGCCGAGGCCATGCGCGGCCAGCAGACGCTTCTCGCGCGCATGGGCGAGCAGTCGATCGAGTTGCGCTCCGCCATCAATCGCCTCAGCGAGCGCTCGGCGTCGGAGACCGACCGCGAGGCCCTGGCCAACCATCAGCGCTCGATCGAGGGTCATCTTGCCCGCATCGTCGAGGAGAGCACGCGCAGCCGCGCCGCCCTCGCCGAGGAAATGCGGGTGTTGGCCGGCCGCCTGGCCGACCGCGCCTCGCCCGATGAACGCGAGGCCGTGCTGGCGCATCAGCGCAACATCGAGGCTCATCTCGCCCGCCTGGTCGACGAGAACGTGCGCGGCCGCACCGCGCTCGCCGACGAGCTGCGCGGCGAGTTCCGGCTGCTCGCCCGCACCGTCGCCTCGGCTTCGCGCGGCGCAGTGCATCCGCCGGGCGAGAGCTAGCCGATGGCCGCCATCTCCTCGCGCCGGCGCGGTGGTCCCGACTACACCTGGCCGGGCTATGTCGACGCGCTGACGACATTGTTGATGGTGCTGATCTTCCTTCTGACGCTGTTCAGCGTCGGGCAGTTCACGCTCAGCAACGCGCTCAGCAGCCGCGACAGCGTCATCGAACAGCTCGGCCGCCAGCTCGGCGACCTCGCCACCCAGCTCAACATCGAGAAGCGCGCGTCCGAGAACCTGCAGAAGGATCTCGAGCAGCTCACCCTGCAGCTGCGCCAGGCGCGCAGCGAACGCGACAGACTGGGCGGCGACCTGGCTGCTGAGCGCCGCACGTCGGAGGGCCTCAAGATCGAGCGCGACCAGCTCACCGAACGGCTGACCTCGATGCTGGCCGAGCGCGACAAGCTCGCCACCGCGCTCGCCGGCGCCGCCAAGGAGCAGGAGGCCAAGACTGCCGACCTGCAGAAGGAGGTCGAGCGCCAACGGCTCGAGCTGACACGCCTCGCCGCTTCGCTCGCCGCCGCCAACGAGGAGAAGGGCAAGCTGTTCGGCGACCTCACCGAGGAGCAGAAGCTGTCGGCCGAGCAGAAGGCCGCTGTCGTGCGCATGACGGCCGAGATGGCGGGCCTGCGCGACGAGCTCTCACGGCTCAACGCCGCTCTCGATGCTTCCGAGGCCAAGTCGAAGGAGCAGCAGGCGCAGATCGTCGATCTCGGCCAGAAGCTCAACCGAGCGCTCGCCAGCAAGGTCGAGGAGCTGGCGCGCTACCGCTCGGAATTCTTCGGCAAGCTGCGCGAGGCGCTGGCCGGCCAGCGCGACGTGCAGATCGTGGGCGACCGTTTCGTGTTCCAGTCGGAGGTGCTGTTCCCGTCCGGTTCGGCACAGCTGCAGCCGGCCGGCGAGAAGCAGCTTGCGGAGGTCGCGCAGCGCCTGATCGAGATCGCCTCGCGCATTCCCAAGGACATCAACTGGGTGCTGCAGGTCGACGGCCACACCGACGACAAGCCGATCCGCAACGTGGTCTTCCCGTCGAACTGGGAGCTGTCCGCGGCGCGCGCCATCGCCGTCGTGAAGTTCCTGCACAGCCAGGGCATTCCCAACGAACGCCTGGTGGCGGCGGGCTACGGCGAATACCAGCCGCTGTCGGCCATCGACAGCGCCCGCAACCGCCGCATCGAGCTCAAGCTCACCAGCCGTTAGTCTTCGTCTTCCTCATTGCCGGGAGCGCGGCACTCCAGTGCCGCTCATGGGCCGTTGAAACAGATGAAGACGCGCCACTGGAGTGGCGCGCTCCCGGCAATGAGGCGTTCAGCGCCTAGCGTCGGCCAACTTCACGCTGAAGCTGGCGCCGTCGACATTGCCCGCCATCAGGGTGGCGGGCTCGCCCGGCGCGAGCGCCGTACCGGCCACCCGCGGAAGCGTGATGACGGCCTTGGCACCCATCCCCGCGACAATGCCGTACGGCCCGGCCTTGAAGATGTTGTAGGCGTACGTGTTGCGGAAAGCGTCGGCGGGAAGACGCGACAGCGCCTCGCTGTTCCAGCTTGCCAGCACTTGCCCCTGCCGGCCCAGCAGCTCGACCTTCATGATATGGGCCGGGATGTCTGCGGTGCCGCCGTCGAGATAGGCGGCAAAACGCACGCCGCCGTCGGGCAACACGCTGGCGTCGCTCAGCGTGAAATGGTGGCTCGTCGCACTCACCCGGCCGCTGTGGTAGGGCGTGACTAGGGAACCGCGAAAGTAGTTGTAGGTCGCGAGGTTGAACGCCAGCACGGCCGCCAGCACCGCGAGACCGAGATTGCGAAAGGCCCTGTCCGCCAGGGGCAGCGGCAGGCTTCCGCCCAGCCAGCGAAACCACCAGCGCTCCGCGAGAGCGGGACGGCGTCGCAGCATGACGTTGTCGAGGGAATAGGCGCCGCTGCCGGCCAGCACGAGCGTGGCGCCCATCGCCAGATTGCACGACGCCATCGTCCATTCGTCGATGCAGGTGCCGCCCTGCCAGCCGAACATCAGCATCAGCAGGATCGAGAATCCCATCGTCGCCAACGCCGCCAATCGCGTCATCAGACCGGCGACCAACGCCAGGCCGGCGATCAGCTCGGCCGCACTGAACAGGATCAGCGCCGAATAGAGCACCAAGAAGTGCTGCAGCAGCCAGGCAATCAGCTGGTCCATGCCCAGCAGGGCGCCGGGCATGGCGCTCTGGAACTTGTTGGCCATCCAGCTATGGGCGTCCGGGTCGAGCTTCTGCGGATCGTAGATGAAGCGGCGCGAGCCGCCGCCCCAGTAGATGAAGCCCTGGGTGATCCGGACCGACAGCAGGGCGATGGCCGCAGTGCGCCAATGCCGCTCAATGGGTGCGGCGGTCGTGGATTGCATGATTGCTCCTCAGATAGTCGGCGACGCCAACTCATGCTTTTCCGGATCGCCGGCATCCTGCCGGCTCACGCTTATGATGCCGGCTGGAAGCCGACCGTCCGGAAGACATGATTGAGGAGCGGCCTGGAAGATCAGCCGCCCAGGCTGTCCGGCTCGGGCATGTCGCGGATCAGCCGGTCGCTGTCGGCGGTGCGCGGATGCTGCTTGTGGAGAAAGATCGCGAGCTGCTCGCGGGTGCCCTCTCCCGCCGATCGGACCGCCGCCTCGAAAAGCTCGTGCTGAACTTCGGTCGGCAAGCGACCCCAAACAGCTGCGGTGCCGTGGCCGAGTGCGGCCATCAATTCATTGGAAGCCATGCCGCACCTCCTCGCCGGAAAGCCGGACGACAGGAGGGATAATAGTCAGAGCCGCAGCCCGACGCAAAAATGATCAGCCGCTGGGAGCCATCAGCGGGCGACACGCCACATATCGTGGCCCGACCGGGCTAACTGCGCGATTCTGCGCCCTATGGTACGCAAATATTCGATTTGATTACTTGACTAATCGATAATCGTAGTAATATACTTGCGAATGCATCGCTGCCGGCTACAGCAGCCCCAACCTTTTGAGCTCCGCTGCCATTTCCGGCGGCATGTCGGCCATCGTGTCGCCCTTCGAAAGGTCGGGCGGTGCGCGTTCCGGCTCGAGGTATCGCCAACCCTGGAACGCCTGGCAGGCACGTGGCGAGGTCGGGATCAGGGTGCGCTTGACCTTGATGCGGCAGTATTTACGGCCGTCATCTTCGGCGATGTGCTCCTCGAAGCCGACCAGCTCCTGGCGGCAGCGGATGACGCCGCGCACCACCCAGTAGAGCGAGCCGCCGGCCAGCAGTTCCTCCGACCGGCGCGGCGTGTTGCGGGTATAGACCCAGTGCGGCGAGCGTGGGCTCTGCCGGCGCTGCTTGCGCCGAGCCGCCTGTACTTTCTTCATGTGTGCAAGGTTGTCGACGCCGACCGCCAACTTGATCAAATGCAACGCCATGGCTCGCGCTTAGTACGCAATCGCCTCCTCGCTCAAGCGCCGCCTTTCCACAGCACGATAAAAAGCGTGATATGCGCGCCACACGCCGAAAAATTTGCAGCGCGCGATACAGACGACACAGTGTTCGCACAATCGCAGGAATAATGTTCCGTCGCTTACCGCGGGGGTTCTGATGAATCGGTCGACGCTGGCTGCTCTGGTCGTGGCTCTCATGCTCGGATCAGGGGTTGCAGGCTACTTGATCGGGAGGCCCGCCGACCGGGTCGACGCACCCCCGACCCGAACAGCGACCGCCACCCAACCAGCCGCCCAGCAGCCCACCCAACCGCCACGGCCTGCTGCCCCCGCCCCGCCGACGACGCCGGTCGCCGCGCCGACCACCCCCGCCGCCCCCTCCGCTCCGACCTCGACGGCACCGGTGCCGCTGCCCCAGCCCGCCGCCGCGCCGGACGAGGCGTTCGCCTATCGTCGCTTCTCGCTGGACACCAGCCGCGCCGAAGGCGAGGCCTGCCTCGCCTTCAACAAGCCGCTGGCGACCAGCAACGTCAACTATGCCGACTACGTCAGCATCACGCCCGAGGTGAAGGCGGCGCTCCGCGTCGTCGACGACAAGCTCTGCGTCAGCGGCCTTGCCTACGGCGAGAACTACAAGGTCACCCTGCGCACCGGCTTCCCTGGCCGCGACGGCGTCAAGCTCGCCGAGGACAAGGCCGTCGACGTATCGCTGGGCGCGCGTCCCGCGGTCGTCACCCTGCCCGGGCGCGGCTTCATCCTGCCGCGCGGCAGCGCCGCTGGCCTGCCCATCACCTCCATCAACGTCTCCAAGGTCGGCATCGCCGTCTATCGCGTGAACGAGCGCGCCATCATGGGCTTCGCCCGCGATCGCTATGATGCCACCTATCCCGGCAGCCGGCCGATCACCGAGACCTATTCGCTGTACAGCTGGCTGAACGGCCGCAACGGCGCCCTGCAGTGGAAGGGCACGATGGAAGTGCGCAATGTCACCAACCAGTCGGTGACGACCGCCTTCCCGATCCGCGAGACCGTGCAGGACTGGAAGCCCGGCACCTACTTCGTCGTCGCCTGGAACGCCGCGCAGCCGCCGCCGACCAGCTACGAGGAAGAAGAGAACCAGGGCGGCAACGGGTCGGCGACCGGCATGTGGGTGATGGACACCGACATCGCGCTCACGACCTTCTCGGGCGACGACGGCCTGAACGTGTTCGCCCGTTCGCTGCAGACCGCCATGCCGCTCGCCGGCCTGGAAATCGAGCTGCTGTCTCGCGGCAACGAGCCGATGGCCAAGCTGGTCACCGACGAGGCCGGCCGCGTGCTGTTCGCCGCCGGCCTGCTGAAGGGCAAGGGCGCGGCCCGCGCCGGCGCCGTGATGGCGTCGAACGCCGCCACCCAGGACTTCAGCCGCCTCGAGCTCGGCAAGACGCCGTTCGACTTCTCGGATCGCGGCGTCACCGGGCGCGACCAGCCCGGGCCGGTCGATGCTTTCCTGTACACCGAGCGCGGCGTCTATCGCCCCGGCGAGACCGTGCAGCTGATGGCGATGGTGCGCGACGCCGCGGCGGTGACGCTCACCAACGTGCCGATCACCCTGATCGTCAAGCGGCCGGACGGCAGCGAGTTCACGCGCTTCACCCAGCCGGTCGCGGCGGGCGGCGTGTACCAGCAGATCGCCCTGCCGAAGTCGTCGCGTCGCGGCCGCTGGACGGTTGCCGCCCATGTCGACCCCAAGGCACCGCCGGTCGGAACCGTCGAGTTCTCGGTCGAGGACTTCGTGCCCGAGAAGCTGAAAGTCGAGCTCTCGACCAACGAGCCCTTCCTGAAGCCGGGCCACGTCAACAACTTCGACATCCAGGCCGACTTCCTGTACGGCGCCCCGGGCAGCGGCCTCACCGTCGAGGCCGACATGCGGATCACCGTCGATGCGCAGCCCTTCCCCCCCTTCACCAAGTACAGCTTCGGCAGCCATGAGGACCGCAAGGCCTTCGAGCCGCCGTTCCTGACGCTGAAGGCGCCGGATACCGACGCTACGGGCAAGACGCACCTCGAATGGGGCGGCGACATCAAGGATACCCCCCTGCCGTTGCGTGCCCAGGTCCAGGCCCGCGTCTTCGAGCCGGGCGGCGGGCGCGCCACCAAGACCGAGAAGACGCTGCCGATGCGCACCCGCAACGGCTATATCGGCATCCGTCCGACTTTCGAGGGCCGCTATGCCCAGGAAGGCGCCCAGACCCAGTTCGACGTCGTGGCGGTCGACGCCACCGGCAAGCAGATCGCGCGGCAAGGCATCGAGTACAAGATCGAGCGCACCGACTGGACCTACCAGTGGTACGAGGTCGACGGCCGCTGGCGCTGGCAGTCGGTCTCCAACCCGCGTCTGATCACGGCCAACACCGTGACGCTGCCCGCCGATCAGCCGGCACGCCTCACCTTCAACCTGAGCTGGGGCTCGCACAAGCTCACGGTCATCGACCGCGAGAACAACACCTCCAGCACGGTGCAGTTCTATGTCGGCTGGTACGGCGGCTCGGACAGCGACGAGGACACTCCCGACACGCTGCGCGTGGCGAGCGACAAGGAGAACTACACGCCGGGCGAGACGGCCCGCGTACGCATCGAGGCGCCGTTCGCTGGGCAGGCGATGCTCGCCATCGCCACCGACCGCGTCATCAGCACGCGCAACATCGAGGTCCCAGCGGGCGGCACGACCGTCGAGATCCCGGTCTCCGGCGATTGGGGACCGGGCGCCTATGCGCTGGTGACCGCATGGCGGCCGCTCGACAAACCGGCCGATCGCACGCCGACGCGCGCCATCGGGTTGGCCTGGCTGGGGCTCGAGCCCAAGCTGCGCTCGCTCGCCGTGCAAATCGGTACGCCCGAGAAGATCACGCCGCGCCAGCGCCTCGAGGTGCCGATCAAGGTCAGTAACCTCCAGGGCGAAGAGGCGTTCGTGACCCTGGCGGCGGTCGACGAAGGCATCCTGCAGCTCACGCGCTTCAAGACGCCCAATCCCGCCGAGTACTACTTCGGCAAGCGCCGGCTGGGCCTCGAGATGCGCGACGACTACGGTCGCCTGCTCGAGACCCGGGCCGACGATCTCGGCCGCATCCGGGTCGGCGGCGATGCCGGCGACATCGGCGGCCTCGACATCGTGCCGACGCGCACCGTCGCGCTGTTCAGCGGGCCGGTGAAGCTCGATGCCCAGGGTGAGGCCAAGATCGCGATCGAGGTCCCCGACTTCCTGGGCCAGCTCAGGCTGATGGCGGTGGCCTATGCGAAGAGCCGCATCGGCTCCGCCGACCAGCGCCTCTATGTGCGCGATGCGGTCGCGGCCGACGTGGTGCTGCCGCGCTTCCTGGCCCCCAACGACCGCGGACGGCTGGCGCTGTCGCTGCACAACATCGACGGCCAGGCCGGCGACTATCGCCTGACCGTGCAGGCGACAGGCTCGGTATCGCTTGACCGCCCCGTCGCCGAGACAAGGCGCCTTGCCGCCGGGCAGCGCGAGCTCCTGACCTGGCCGCTGGTCGCCGCCAACGAGGCGGGCTTCGGCAAGGTCGCGGTCGAGGTCTCGGGCCCCGGCAACTTCGCGGTGCGCCGCGAATGGGACATCCAGGTGCGCGCGGCGCAGACGCCCAGCGCCATCGATTCGGTGTCGCAACTGGCACCGGGCCGCGAGCTCACGCTCGACCGCAACGTTACCGCAACCTTCGCGCCCGGCACCTCGCAGGTGGCGGTGTCCCTGACGCGCATCCCCGGTATCGACGTCGCGGCACTCCTGCGGGCGCTCGACAAGTACCCGTACGGCTGCATCGAGCAGACGACCAGCCGCGCGCTGCCGCTGCTCTACTACAACGACGTGGCGTTGCTGGGTTACGGGCCGGCCGATCCACGCATCCCGGACCGCGTCCAGGAGGCGGTGTATCGCATCGTCGACATGCAGCTGCCCGACGGATCGTTCGGCATGTGGGGCCCCTACTCACCCGCCGCCGAATGGCTGCAGAGCTACGCCATGGACTTCCTGCTGCGCGCCCGCGACCAGCAGATGGCAGTGCCGTCGGCCTCGCTGCAGCGCGGCCTGACCTGGCTCAACCGCACGGCCGACAAGTTCTCGCCGCACGCCCAGGCCTATGCCTGGTACGTGCTCGCCAAGGCAGGGCTCGCCGACCCCGGCCGCATCCGCTACTTTCAGGACACGGACGCCGGGCGCATCAGCGACGGCCTTGCCTGGGCGCAGCTCGCGGCGGCGCTGAACCACGTGGCCGAGCCCGGCCGCGCGCGGCTTGCCTTCGCCAAGGCACGCGAGATGGTGAACGACTTCGATCGCCACGAGTATTACGGCTCGCCACTGCGCAACCGGGCGGCCCTGCTGGCCCTGGCGAGCGAGGCCGGTGGCCGCGAGGGCTTCACCCAGGTCGCCGCCCTGGTCGGCGCACGGCTCACCGCCAACGCCGACTACACGACGACCCAGGAACAGGCCTGGCTGGTCATGGCGGCCCACGCGATGGCCGCCGGCGCCGGCGACCTCGCCTACTCGCTGGACGGTGAGCAGAAGAAGGCGACGCGCGAGCCGGTGGTGGTCAACCCCGATCGCGCCGCCATCGAACGCGGCGTGCGCCTGAAGAATGACGGCGACGGTCCGCTGTGGATGCAGGTGACGGCGCGCGGCGTGCCCAACGAGCCGATGCCGGCCGGCAGCAACGGGCTGAGCGTGCAGCGTGAGTTCCTGACGCTCGACGGCCGACCGGCCAACCTCAGGGCGCTGCGCCAGAACGACCGGGTGATCGTCTCGATCACCGGCCGCAATCTCGACGGCAACTACCACGAGGTGGCGCTGCTCGATCTGCTGCCGGCGGGCTTCGAGATCGAGACAGTGCTGACCGAAGAGAAGGCCAAGTCGTTCAGCTTCCTGCCCAAGATCAGCGACACCCGCATCGCCGAGGGCCGCGACGACCGCTTCTTCGCCTCGCTCGACCTCGGCCGGCGGACCTATCGCTCGTGGTGGGACTCCGACGAGGACGTCAAGCGCGGACGCGGCTCGTTCCACGTCGCCTACATCGTGCGCGCCGTCACGCCGGGCAACTTCGCCCTGCCGGCGGTGAACGTCTCCGACATGTACGCTCCGCGCATCTATGCGCGCAGCACCATGGGCCGCGTCGAGATCGCGCCGCGGTAGGATGATGGTCAGGTCGATGCGCCCGCCTTCTCACGCCTTCATGTTCCTCTCCCCCGCTAGGGGGAGAGGTTAGGTGAGGGGGAATCGACGTGCGTAACCCCCTCTCCCCACCTCTCCCCCTAGCGGGGGAGAGGAGCATGAGGCGAAGAGTTGGCAGCCTTCTGGTTGGCCTTGCCCTCATTGCCACTTCGCTTGCCGTGGCCGCGCTCGCGCTCGACCGGATCTTTCCGCCCGACCTCACGCGTTACCACGACCGCTCGACCGAAGTTGTCGATTCGAACGGCCGGCTACTGCGCGCCTTCACCACCACCGACGGCAAGTGGCGGCTCAAGACCACGGTCGACGACGTCGATCCGGTCTATCTCGCCCTGCTCAAGGCCTATGAAGACCGCCGCTTCGACGAGCATCCCGGTGTCGATCCACTGGCGGCCGTGCGCGCCGCCGAGCAGTGGCTAAGCCGCGGCCGCATCGTCTCGGGCGCCTCGACGCTCTCCATGCAGGCTGCGCGGCTGCTCGAGCCCCAAATCTTCCAGGTAAAGAGGGCGCGCAGCCTGCTGACCAAGACGATCCAGTCGGCGCGCGCCCTGCAGCTCGAATGGCGCTACTCCAAGCGCGAGGTGCTGGCGATCTACCTGACCCTGGCGCCGATGGGCGGCAACCTCGAGGGCGTGCGCGCCGCCTCCTTCGCCTATTTCGGCAAGGAGCCCAAGCATCTCAGCGCCGCCGAGGCCGCCCTCCTGGTCGCCATCCCGCAGTCGCCCGAACGGCGCCGGCCCGACCGCTCGCCCGCCGCCGCCCAGGCCGCCCGCGAGCGCGTGCTGGACCGTGGCCTGCAGCATCAGGTGATCGACGCCACGTTGCGCGACATGGCGTCGAGCCGGCCGGTGCCCAGCCGGCGACTGGCCATGCCGCTGCATGCGCCGCATCTCGCGACCTGGCTCGCGGGACAGTCGCCGGGCGCGATCGTGCCCACCACCATCCGCTTCGAACTGCAGGCGGCCATGCTCCAGCTGGCGCGCGAGGAGCGCGGCCGCATTGCCGACCGGCCGGACATTGCCATCGTCGCCATCGACAACCGCACCGGCACGGTCGTCGCGTGGCAAGGCGGCTCGGATTATTTCGGCCGCGCCGGCCAGGTCGACCTGGTGCGGGCGCATCGCTCGCCGGGCTCGGCGTTGAAGCCCTTGATCTACGCCATGGCGTTCGACGATCGCGTGCTGCATCCGGAATCGCTGATCGAGGACGTGCCGGTGCGCTTCCGCGACTGGCTGCCGCGCAACTTCGATCACGGTCACCAAGGCGCTGTCACCGTGCGCCGCGCCCTGCAGCAATCGCTGAACGTGCCGGCGGTGCTCACCCTGGAGAAAGTGGGTCCGCAGCGCTTCCTCAGCACGCTGCGCACGGCCGGCGCCTCGCCCGGACTGCCGCCCGGTGACACCGGCGCTTCGCTCGGCATCGCCCTCGGCAGCGCCACGATCTCACCGCTCGAGATGGCCGGGCTCTATTCCGGCCTGGCGCGCGGCGGTGAGTTCGCGCCGCCCGTGATTCGCCGCGACCGTCCACAGCCCGTTCCCGTGCGTCTGATCGGCCCGGCCGCGGTCTGGTATGTCGGCGATATCCTGGCCGAGGCGCCGCTGCCCGACGGCTTCGCCGCCCTGCCGGTGGGCCTGCGCGAGCGCCGCATCGCCTACAAGACCGGCACCTCGGCCGGCTTCCGCGATGCCTGGGCCGCGGGCTACAGCGCGAATTGGACGGTCATTGTGTGGGTCGGCCATGCCGACGGCACGTCGCGGCCGGGCCAGCTCGGCCGCCACGCCGCCCTGCCCATCCTGTTCAAGGCCTTCAGCCGCCTGCCCGCCGAGGACAACATCGCCAAGCCGCCGCCATCCGACGCGCTGCGCGTCGCCTCGTGGCGCGAGCTGCCGGTGCGCATGCGCACTTTGGGGCCGACCGCCGAGCCCGGCGCTCTGCGCATCTCCTATCCGCCCGCCGATGCCCGCATCGAGCTCGCCAGCCGCGAGGCCGTGCTGCTTCAAGCCAAGGGCGGCGCCGGCACGTTGCGTTGGCTGATCGACGGCCGGCCGATCGACGGCACCAAATGGGTGCCCGACGGCCCAGGCATCGCGCGCGTCGCCGTGGTCGATGACAGCGGCCATTCCAGCGCCGTCACCGTCCGCATCATCGAACGACGCTGATCGTCGAGACGACCAGCAGGACGGCAAAGGCGATGTTGATCGCCCGGTTGGTGCGTGGCTCGCGGAAGAAGCGCGTCAGGCTGGCGCCGGCCAGCAGCCAGACGACGTTCACCGCCACCATGATCGCCGTCAGCAGCGTCATCTTCGCCGGGATGCCGAGATCGAAGCCCGAGTAGAGCGCGGCCATCGCGGCATAGCCCTTGGGGTTGGCGAGCGACAGCAGCAACCCGGCGGTGAACGACGGCGCGCGCCGCTCGCGATCGGTCTCGCCGATCGGCGGCGCCGTGGCGATTCGCCAGGCGAGATAGAGGAAGTAGGCCGCGGCAAGCACGGTCACGACCGGCGTGACGCCGGGCACCGCCAGGGCAAGACCGATCAGGCCGCTCGCGACGATGGCCATGACGACCACCATGCCGGCGACGATGCCCACAAGATAGCCGGCGCCACGGCGCGCGCCGAACGCCGCCCCCGTTGCCGTCAGGCTGAGAGTCGCGGGTCCGGGACTGCCGGTCAAGGCGAAGGCAGCGAACAGGAAACCGGCGAGACCTTCCATCCCGGCCGTATGGCGGCGATGGCGGGCGGCGTCTTGAACGTTCGTGCGTCTGATCGAACTTTAGTTATTGACCAATTATATATTCCGGGTTATTACTCGAGCGGACTACCACTCTATACATCGTTAATCAGACACGACTAGCGGCGGGCGAGCATCTCCCCGGTGATCGCCCGCCATTCGTCCTCGAGCGTGTCCTTGGAGACCGGCTTGCCGGCGCGCTTGTACCAGTAGCCGGCATTGTTGAGGTCGCCTTCCTGGCGATGCAGATGGGCGTGCACCCAGTCGCAGTCGGCCTTGCCTTCATGGCCCTGCACGGATTTGTGCGCCTTGTCCCAGTCGCCGTGCGCCAGCCACCACAGCCCTTGCAGCGCGGGACCGAGGTCGGCCGGCGGCTCGGCAGCCGATGCGCTCTTGCGGAAGTCGTCGATGCTCGTCATGTCGCGCCTCCTATGCGGCCTTGGCCTTCAGCGCTTGGGCCACTTTCGACGCGGGCTCGCGGCCCAGCGCCACGCAGATGTCGCGGCCGGCGCGGGCGATGGCGTCGAGATCGACGCCATGCTCGATGCCGAGTCCGTTCAGGAGATATATCACGTCCTCGGTGCCGACATTGCCCGACGCACCCTTGGCGTAGGGGCAGCCGCCCAGGCCCGCCACGGCGGTATCGAACACGGCGATGCCACGCTCCATCACCGCCATGATGTTGGCCAGCGACTGGCCGTAGGTATCATGGAAGTGCGCCGCGAGGTTTTCACGCGGCACCCTCTCGACCACGGCATCGACCATGGCGACGCACTCCGCGGGCGTGCCGACGCCGATCGTGTCGCCTAGCGAGATTTCGTAGCAACCCATCTTGAACAGTCGCTCCGACACCTCGGCGACCTTCGCCGGTGCGACCTTTCCGTCGTACGGACAGGCGATCACCGTCGACACGTAGCCACGCACCTTCATGCCGTGCCGTTGCGCGGCCTCCATGACCGGTGCGAAACGTTCGAAGCTCTCAGCGATGGAGCAATTCGTGTTCTTGCGGCAGAAGCCCTCGGACGCCGCGGTGAAGACGGCGATTTCCTCGCACCTGGCCTCGACCGCGCCGTTCATGCCCTGCTTGTTGGGCACCAGCACGGGATAGCCGACACCGGGCTTGCGCTGGATGCGGGCCATCACCTGGTCGGTATTGGCCATCTGCGGCACCCATTTGGGCGACACGAAGCTGCCGGCCTCGATGGCGATGTGCCCGGCCGCCGACAGCGCATCGATCAGCGCGACCTTGGCCTCGACCGGCACGGGCTTCGCCTCGTTCTGCAGGCCATCGCGCGGACCTACCTCGACGAGTCGCACGCGCCTGGGGTGATTCATCATGGCCCTCCAAGAGTTTCAGGCCGCTATTCTAGACTAGTCCAACCCGCTCTGGACGATCGTCTGCCGCAGCTTGCCGGCGCGGCCGAGGACGAACGTCACGGCTGCAAGCGCCAGCACCGTGATGGCGATCAGCAGCGTCGCGACGGCGGTGATCGTGGGATTCACCTCGAGGATCAGCTCGTTGAACATCTTCTTCGGCACGGTCTCGTACTTGCCGGCAATGAAGGACGTGACGATCACCTCGTCGAAGCTGCCGATGAAAGCGAAGATCCAGGCCGCGAACACGCTGGGCGCGAGGTTGGGCAGCACGACCTTGAGCATGGTGTAGCGCCACGAGGCGCCGAGGCTCCAGGCGACCTGCTCGATCCGCGGGTCGAACTCGCGGATCGCCACGGCCATCACCATCATGACCAGCGGTACGTTGAGCACGGTGTGCGCCGCCACCAGGCCGATGAACGAGCCCAGCAGCCCGACCTTGGCCAGGCTGAGATATAGAGCGATGGCCACGATGATTGTCGGCACGATCAACGGCGACATGAAGTTCCCCTCGGCCCAGTCGCGGCCGCGGAAGCTGCCGCGGCGCAGGCCGTAGGCGGCCAGGCTGCCCAGCACCAGGGCTGCCGCCGACGACAGGATCGCGACGATCGTCGAGGTCCACATCGCGTCCATCCAGCGCGGATCGCCGAAGAAGGTCTGGTACCAGCGCAGCGAGAAGCCGGGCGGCGGGAAAGTAAGCGCGCGCGCCGGCGAGAACGACATCGGGATCACGATCAGGAGCGGCACGGTGAGGAACACGAGGCCGAAGATGCCGGCGGCGGCCAGCAGGCGGCGGCTCCAGGCCGAGCCGGTCATGCCGACGCCCGGCGGTCGAGCCGCCGGTAGCCGGCGAAGATCAGCAGCGCCACGACCAGCAGGATGGTGGAGATCGCCGAAGCCTGCTCCCAGCGCGGGATCTGGTTGATCAGCGTATCGAGGAGGTTGGAGATCATGGGCACGCGACCGCCGCCCAGCACCGCCGGCGTGATGTAGAAGCCGAGGCACAGGATGAAGACCAGCAGCGTGCCGGCGGCGAGCGCCGGCACGGTGAGGGGGAAATAGATCTTCCAGAAGATGGTGCGCGGCGGGGCGCCGAGCGAGGCCGCCGCCTGCAGCAGCCGATCGTCGATCCGGATCATGGCGGCGAACAGCGGCAGCACCAGGAACGGCAGCAGCACGTTGGCCATGCCGATGGTGACGCCGAGCTCGTTGTACAGAAACTGCACCGGCGCGTCGGTGAGGCCGAGCCACTGCAGGCCGCGGTTCACCAGCCCGCCATTGCCCAGCACGACGATCCAGGCATAGGTCCGCACCAGGATGCTGATCCAGAACGGCAGCACCACCAGGGCCATGGCGATCAGCCGGGCACGGTTGCTGAGCCCGCGCATCCAGTGCGCCAGCGGATAGCCGATCAGGACGTTGGCGAGGGTGGCGATCAGCGAGATGCGAAGCGTGTTGCCGAGCACGCGCAGATAGACCGGCGCCTCGAGCAGGCCTTCATAGTGCTCCAGCGTGAAGCCCCGCCCCTTGTCCCAGAAGGCGAGGCCCAGCATGTAGACGATGGGCAGGTTGAAAGCGACGACCATCAGCACCAGAAGCGGTGCGATGAAGGCGAAGCCTTGTCCCCGCATCGACGTCGGCCCTCAGAGGCTGAGCTTGAAGGCTTCCCACTTCTTGTTCACGGCCTCGCCGTTGTCAGCCCACCATTCGGCGTTCTCGAAGTACTGCACGGCCTTGTTCTGCTTGCTGGTCGGGTACTGCCACAGCTTGTCCTTGGGCAGCAGCGCGTCGAGCTCGGGGCTGGGGCCGGTGTAGGAGATGACGCCGGCCGCCTTGGCCTGGTTCTCCGGCAGCGACATCTCATGATAGAGCTTCCAGGCGGCGAGCTTGTCCTCGGGCTTGGCGCCCTTGACCACGGCGATGTAGCTGAGGTCGGCCTTGCCACCCTCGAAGCTGAGACCGAAGGCGGGATCGCCGACGACGCGGCCCGACCAGCAGATCGCGTACTGTACCTCGTTGTCCTTCATGAGCTGCGGCGGCTGCGCGCCGGCCTTCCACCACACGGCGACGTCCTTCTTGATCTCGTTCAGCTTCTTGAAGGCCAGGTCGACATCGAGCGGGAAGAGCTTGTCGATCGGCACGCCGGCTGCCTGCAGCGCGAACGGCAGGCAATAGTGCGGATAGTCCGGCAGGGTGCGCTTGCCCGGAAACGCCTTGATGTCGAAGAACTCGACGAAGTTCTTGGGCTCCTTCTGGCCCTTGCGCCAGGCCATGATGGTCGAGAAGTACTGGTAGCCGAAGCCATACTCGTTCTTGGCCTCGGGAAACATCGCCGCGGGATCGATGGCGGCCCAGTCGAGCTTTTCGATCAGGCCGAGCTTCTTGGCCTGCAGCACGACGCCCGAGCCCAGCTCGAACATCGTCGTGGTGGTCTGGCCGCTCTCGACAAGCGCGCGCAGCTTGCCGAGCGAGCTCGGGCTCTCGCGCACCACGTTGATGCCGGTCTTGGCCTTCAAGGGATCGATGTAGCCGACCTGAATCGAATCGCCGCTGAGACCGCCCGATTCGATCATGCGGATCTCCTTCGACTGCGCGCGCGCCGACGACGACAGGATACCGAACGACGGCATGCTCGCTGCCGCCGCCTTGACGAATGTACGCCGCTTCATCTTTGCCTCCTGTTTTGATCTTCCCCGAATCTTTCGCCTATGGGACGACCGGCCAGATGTCGGTCGCATCCCACGAGACCGCGACCTCATCGCCCGCGGCAAAAGCCTTTCCGACGAACGGCAGAGCCGCCACCATGGGCGCCGTCCCCTCGCCCTCCACTGCCAGGTGATACCGCACCATCTGGCCAAGGTAGATCGCCTCGACGACGCGCGCTGGTCGCCCGCCGTTGATGCCGGCTGGTGCCAGCCGCACCCGCTCGGGCCGCACGACGCCGGTGCGGCCGTCCGCCAAGCCGACGAAATTGGCGATGCCTAAAAACTCCGCGACGAAGCGGTTGGCGGGTCGCAGATAGGCTTCGGTCGGCGCGGCGACCTGCTGGGTACGGCCTTTGTCGAGCACCATGATGCGATCCGACAGAGACAGCGCCTCCTCCTGGTCGTGTGTGACCAGCAGGGTCGTGACGCCGAGCGTGCGCTGCAATTGCTTCAGCTCGACCTGCAGCTCCTCGCGCAGCTTGCGGTCGAGGGCGCCCAGCGGCTCGTCGAGCAGCAGGATATCGGGCTTGAAGACGACGGCGCGCGCCAGCGCCACCCGCTGCTGCTGGCCGCCCGACAGCTGAGAAGGACGGCGATCGTGCAGGCCATCGAGCCGCACCAGCTTCAGGGCATCGAGCGCCTGGCCGCGTGCCACTTGTCCACCGATGCCGCGCACGCCCAGCGGAAACAACACGTTCTCCAGCACCGTCATGTGCGGGAAGAGCGCGTAGGACTGGAACACAAGTCCGATATTGCGCTGCTGAGCCGGCGCCTCGGTGACATCGCGGCCGCCGATGAAGATGCGTCCCGCCGTCGGCCGGTTCAGCCCCGCGATCAGGGACAGCAACGTCGTCTTGCCCGAGCCGCTCGGCCCGAGGATGGTGACGAACTCGCCCTGCGCCACCTCCAGCGTCACGTCGTCGGCCGCTGCCACCGGGCCGTAGCGCTTGCTGACGCCTTCAAGACGGATGTCGCTCATCGAAGCGCTGCCATCGCCCGGTCGGCCGCGGCCAGCGTCTCGTCGATGATCGCATCGTCGTGCGCCGTCGACAGGAACCACTTGCCGACCTGGTTGATGCGGATGCCCTCCTCCTGCAGCGCGCGATGAAGGGCCAGCACGGCATCGCGGTCACAGGCGGTCGCATCGCGGTAGTTGCGCGGCGCGGGGCCATCCGTGAAGAACACCTGGAAGATCGCCGGCAGCCCCTGCACGCGCATCGGCAGCCGATGCTTCCGCGCCAGGCTCGCCAGGCCCTGCATCAGCCGCGTGCCGCGCCGCTCGAGATCGCGGTAGACCGCGCCGTCGTCGCGCTCGAGCTCGTCGAGCGCGGCAATCGCCGCCGCCATGCTCTGGACATTGCCGTTGTAGGTGCCGCCATGCATCACGCCCTTGTCGGCGAGCGTGTCCATCACGTCGCGTCGCCCGCCCACCATGGCCAATGGAAAGCCCGCGGCCACCGCCTTGGCATAGATCGCGAGGTCGGCGGTGACATCGAACCGTGCCTGCGCGCCACGCAAGCCAACGCGGAAGCCGGTGATGACCTCGTCGCAGATGAAGAGCGCGCCCTTGGCGCGGCAGAGGTCGCGCACGCCCGCAAGATAACCGGGCTCGGGCACGACCGCGCCGCCGTTCACCATCACGGGTTCCATGATGACGCCCGCGATCTCACCGGCATGGCGGTCGAACGCGGCCTCCAGGGCCGCGAGGTCATTCCAGCCGGCGACAACCACGTCCTGCAGCACGCTCGCCGGAATGCCGGGCGAGCCCGCGACGGCCACCGGCTCGTCCGCCGGTCCGGCCTCGTTCAGCGACGGCCGGGCGCTGATATAAGCCTGGTCGCTCCAGCCGTGATAGTGGCCCTCGAACTTCAGGATCTTGTCCCGCCCGGTGAAGGCGCGGGCGAGCCGCATCGCCATCAGCACCGCCTCGGTGCCGGAGGTGGCGAAGCGCACGACCTCGGCCCCGGGCAGCAGCCGGCAGAGCCGTTCGGCCAGTTCGGTCTCGCGCGGATGCTGGGCGGCGAAGACCTGGCCATCGCCCAGCGAACGGGCGACGGCCTCGATCACAGTCTTCGGCGCATGGCCCAGGATCGCCGGACCGTTGCCCAGGACATAGTCGATATGCGCATTGCCATCGACGTCGTAGAGCCGGGCGCCCTCGCCGCGTACGAAGAAAAGCGGCACCGGCACGCTGGCATAGCGGACGTTGCTGCTGACGCCGCCGGCAAGGTGCAGCCGCGTCCGTTCGTAGAGCGCTATCGACTTGGAGTAACTCCTCATGCCCCCAACCCAGCAAGAACAATGCCCACAGCTGTGATCACAAATGACTGTAGAACTCCGAATTTACGCCATCAACCGTTTCTGTGATCACAAACCGGCGCCGATCGGGTATGCTTCCCGCCATGCCTCTCGCGGCCCTCGACAGCATCCCCGCTGACACCTCGCTTCGCAAGCAGGTCTACGATTCGCTGCGCGCGTCGCTCAGCGCCGGCCGCTTCGCACCGGGCCAGAAGCTCAGCTTCCGTTTCGTCGCCGGGGCGCTCGGTGTCAGCCTGACGCCGGTGCGCGAGGCGGTGCGCCGGCTGGTGGCCGAAGGCGCCTTCGAGATGCAGCCCAACCGCTCGGTGCGCGTGCCGCTGATGACCCGCGACAGGATCCTGGAGCTGCGCGACATCCGCATGCGGCTCGAGGGGCTGGCGGGCGAAAAGGCGGCCGAGCGCGCCGGCCGTGCCGACGCGGCACTGCTGCGCCGGATCGCGCTCGAGCTCGCCACGGCACGCAGCCGCGGCGACCATGCCATGGATCGCCAGAAGATCCGCGAGTTCCACTTCGCGCTCTATGCCATTGCCGGCCAGCCGGTCCTGCTGCGCATGATCGAAGGGCTGTGGCTGCAGACCGGCCCCTACATGAACCTGCTCTACCCGGCCTATATCGGCCGGCCGCAAGGCCCGCAGGGCCGCGCCCGCATGATCAAGGCGCTGCAGGCGCACGATGCCGTTGCGGTGCGCCGCGAAATTGAGAACGATATCGGCAATGCCCTGTCGTATATTGCGGATCTCGCCGACGAGGATGGCAACATAGCGCCGGCGGCGGCAAAACCGGGCGTGCGGCGGCGCGGCGCCGACAGTCCCTCAAGTCTTGAATTCGGTCAGGTCCAGTGACGGAGAAGGTGATGGCCCAGCAGCTCAGCAACCAACGCATCGCCTGGTTCAACGGCAAGTTCATGCCGGAAGGCCAGGTCATGATCCCGTTCCGCGACCGCAGCTGGAAGTACGGCGACGGCGCCTTCGACATGACGCGCACCTTCGAGGGCAAGCCCTTCCGCCTCAAGGAGCATATCGACCGCTTCTACCGCTCGCTGCGCTACCTGCAGATCGACCCCGGCATCGGCCCCAAGGAGATGGTGGCGCACAGCGAGGAGGTCGTGGCGCGTAACGAGCACCTGCGCGCCGCCGTCGGCGACTGGTGGGTCGGCCAGCGCGTCAGTCGCGGCGTCGACGCCGTGGGTGACGAGGGCTGGGACCACACCGGCCCCAATGTCGTGATCGAAGTGCTGCCGTTGCCGCTCAAGAAGCGCGCGCCGCTGTACCGCGACGGCGCCGACGTGATCACCACCACGATGCGGCGCACCGCGCCCTCGATGCTCTCGCCGCGCGCCAAGACCCACAACTATCTCAACATGATTGTCGCCGAGAAGCCGGTGAAGGCGTTGAATCCGGACGCCTGGGCGGTCCTGCTCGACGAGCACGGCAACCTCGCCGAGGGACTGGGCAGCAACATCTTCATCGTCCGCGAGGGCGAGCTGTTCACGCCGTCGGAGCGCTACGTGCTGCCGGGCGTCAGCCGGCAGATGACCATCGACATGGCCAAGAAGCTCGGCATCAAGGTGACGGCGGGCGACATCGACCTGTTCGACGCGGCCAACGCCGAGGAAATGTTCCTAACCTCGACCAGCCTCTGCATCCTGCCTGTCAGGAGCTTCAATGGCGGCCCAGTGGCCGACGGCAAGACGCCGGGTCCGATCACCAAGAAGCTGATCGACGCCTATGCGAAGGACGTCGGTTGCGACTTCGTCGGCCAGTATTTGAAGTTCCTGAACTAGCCGCGTCTCGCAAAGTTGGGCCTTACATCTGCCGTCAATCGGCGTAGACTCGGAGCGTGGCGGATCGCGGCTCTTCGTGGCCGACGAACTTGGACTGACATCGATACCATTGCCACGGACTGTACGCCACGCTTGGGCCGCGACCTTCCATTGTCAGGAAGGAGACAACCATGGCCGTGCAGCACCATGTCAGGAACCCCATCGAATGGGGCTGGGATCGTCTCAAGGAAACCGGACAGGCCATCGGCTCGGCCGCCAGCACCATGGACGGTGCCTGGGACGCCCACGGAACGGCGCCGCCGGTCGTGCGCAAGATCGGGCTTTCAGACCTGCGCCAGGCGCTGCGTGAGGGTGCGCGCGATTTCGGCGCCTGCCGCACCGACGTCGTCTTCCTGTGCATGATCTATCCCATCGCCGGCCTGATCATCTCGCGCTTCGCCTTCGACTACGGGATGCTGCCGCTGATCTTCCCGCTGGTCTCGGGCTTCGCCCTGATCGCACCGCTGTTCGGCGTCGGCCTCTACGAGATGAGCCGCCGGCGCGAGCTCGGCACCGCCACCGGCTGGGCCGATGCCTTCGCCGTCGCGCGCTCGCCGGCGGTTGGCTCGATCATGGCGCTGGGCCTGGTCCTGCTCGGCCTGTTCGCCCTGTGGCTCGCCGCCGCCAACACCATCTACACCGTGACGCTCGGCCCCGACGCACCGGTCTCGGCCATCGCTTTCGCGCGCGATGCCGTCACCACGACCAAGGGGTGGACCATGGTGATCGCGGGCGTCGGCGTGGGCTTCCTGTTCGCCCTGCTGGTGCTGGCGATCAGCGTCGTCTCCTTCCCGCTGCTGCTCGACCGCAACGTGGGAATCACCCAGGCGGTGACGACGTCGTTCCGCGCGGTGCGGCAGAATCCCGGCGCAATGGCGGTGTGGGGCCTGATCATCGCGGCCGGCCTGGTGATCGGCGCGATCCCGCTACTGGTCGGGCTCGCGATCGTCCTGCCGATCCTCGGCCATGCGACCTGGCATCTCTATCGCAAGGTCGTCGTGTAGGCCTAGTCTCCCCGGCGCGAAGCGACGCCGGGGGATTGGGTGCTCGGCTGGTGAGTGGATCGGCACCGCCACCTTCAGCGCCCTGGTCCTGAACGCCGTGCTGAATACCGGCCGCGGCCAAGCGACGTGACAACGGAAGCTCGGCGCAAGATCGGTTGTGTCGCACAGGGCAACTTGCCACACTCGCAGACTGACTGAAGGGCCACCGCGCGCCAGAACGCGGAGCCAGTGGGGAAGGAGCGAACGATGGTGGTCACGACCTCGATCGACAGCCCGGCCGCGGCCACCAACACCACGCCCCTGGCGCGGCGACGTCGCAGGTTTGCCGCCGACAAGCTCTGGGCGTTGGCCTTCGTCGTCCCCTACGTCGCGGTCTTCCTGGCCTTCGTGATCTATCCTATCGGCTACGGGCTGTGGCTGGGCAGCGATCCGGCGAGCTACCGGGCGCTGTTCAACGATCCGGTCTATCCGCGCACGGTGGTGAACACGCTGCTCTACCTGCTGTTCGGCGTGAACCTGAAGTTGTTTCTGGCCCTGCTGCTGTCCGGCTTCTTCATGCGCAAGGGCTGGTGGAGCAAGGTCCTGCTGCTGATCTTCATGCTGCCCTGGGCGGTGCCGGCGCTGCCGAGCTACCTGTCGATCAACTGGATGCTGAACGGCCAGTGGGGCCTGATCAACAACATCATCTGGAACGTGGCGCAGGTCGACGGGCCGCCCTGGCTCGACAGTCACGGCCTCGCACTCGCTTCGGTCATCTATGGCCATATCTGGAAATGGCTGCCCTTCTGGACCCTGATCTTCCTCGCCGGTCGCATGGCCATCTCGCTCGAGCTTTATGAGGCGGCGGACGTCGATGGCGCGAGCCCTATCCAGAAGTTCAGGCTCGTGACCCTGCCGCTGATGGCCGGGATGTACCTGGTCTGCACCATGCTCTCCACAATCTGGGCGCTGGGCGATTTCAACGCCGTGCGCTTCATCTCGGGTGGCGGGCCGGCGCTGTCGACGCATGTGCTCGCGACGCTCGGCATCCGCAACGCCTTCGAATTAGGCGATCCCAGCCTGGGCATGGCGACGGTGCTGACGGCGCTGCCGCTCCTGATCCCGCTGGTGATCCTGCTGATGCGCCAGCTGCGGCGCAGCGAGGTCACGATATGACCGCGCGTCATCGGACCCGCGCGCTCAACAATATAGGCGTGTGGTTGCTGTCGTCGGTGCTGCTCGTTTGGACGCTTCTGCCGATCTACAACATCATCCGCGTGTCCATGCAGGAAAAGGAGGAGGTGCTCAGCACCTCCGTCTTCCCGGTCTCGCCCAGCCCGCATGCTTTCAGCGTCGTGTTCCACCAGACCTTCTGGCTGCTCGAGACATTCTGGAATCAGATGGGCAATAGCTTCTTCATCGGTATCGCTGTCGCGTTCCTGACGCTCGCCATCGGCTCCCTGGCCAGCTTCACCATCAGCCGGATGCGCATCCGCAACGGCTGGATGCTGACCAACGCGGCGCTGCTGACCTATGTGATCCCGATGTCGTTCCTCGCCATCCCCTTCTACGGCATCATGGGCAAGTATGGCCTGACCAACAATCCGCTGGCGGTGATCGCGGTCGAAGTGACCTTCGCCACGCCCTACGCGATTTTCATCTTCCAGCAATACAGTGCCTCTATCCCGTTCGAGCTGGACGAGGCGGCGCGCATCGACGGCGCCTCGCCGCCGCAGATCTTCTTCCGCATCTATCTGCCGCTGATGGCGCCCGCCCTGGTGGCGATCGGCACCTATGCGCTGCTGCTGTCGTGGAATGAATATCTCTATGCGTTCCTGCTCCTGTCGGGCGGCAAGGTCGTCACCGTGCCGGTGACGCTCGGCAAGTTCCTGGTCGGGGACGAGGCACCCTGGAACTACCTGATGGCGGCGGCGATCATCTACGCCCTTCCGCCTTTGCTCATCTACTACGGTGTCCGCCGCAAGATGCACGGCGGTCTGACCATGGGAGGCGTGAAAGGTTGAGGGCGGCGCCGATCTGGCGTCTTGGGGAGGCAAACAACATGAAGCGCATGACACGGCGGCAGACATTGGTTGGCGCAACTGCGGCGGGTGCTGCGGTCACGGCGGGCGCCAGCCTGATGCCGCGCCGCGCGACGGCCGCCGGGGAACTCACGGTCTGGTGGACCCAGGGTTTCTACAAGGCCGAGAACGATGCCGTAATCGCCTGGATGGCGGACTGGGAAAAGCGCAACGGCACCAAGGTCAATCTGACCATCATGAACGGGCCGGACGTGATCACCAAGCTCATCGCCGCGATGCAGGTGGGCGACGTGCCGGATGTGGTGCACACCGTCACCGGCGACCGCTTCCTGGTGCCCCGCGCGGCCTGGAACGATCAGCTGGAGGACGTATCCGATGTCGTGGAATCGCAGAAGGCCGAGTTCACGCAAACCGCGCTGATCAGTGCGCGCCTCTACAACGCCAAGCAGAAGAAGAGCTCGTACTACGGCGTGCCGACCAAGGCCTCCTCGCTGCTGAATTCGCTCTGGCTGCCGCTGATCGAGGACGCAGGCTTCGCCGTGGCCGATGTTCCGACCACGCAGGACAAGTTCCACGATTTCTTCCAGACCGTACAGGACAAGCTGCGCTCCAAGGGCAAGCGCATCTTCGGCCTCGGCTATTCGATGGCTGCGAAGGAGGCCGATGCCGGCAACCTGTTCCACCAGTTCCTGGTCAGCTACGGTGGCGTCGGCATCGTCACGCCCGACGGCAAGCTGAACATCGACGATCCCGCCGTGCGCAAGGCGGCGATCACGACACTCGAGAGGCTGACGACGCCGTTCAAGAAAGGCTATGTGCCGCCCGGCGCGATCAACTGGGGCGACGTCGACAACAACAACGCCTTCTTCGCCAAGCAGATCGTGATGACGCCCAACGCCACCATCTCCATCGCCGCCGCGCAGATGGACAAGCCCGATCTCTACTACAAGGAGATCATCACTCGCGGCCCGCCCCTCGGTAACGACGGCAAGCCGGTCGCCAGCGTGCTGGCGATTGCTCCCACCATCGTCCCCAAAGGGTCGAAGAACGTGGACGGCGCCAAGGCGCTGCTGCGCGATTTCATCCAGCCGGCGAACCTCAACGCCTATCTGAAGGAAACCCGCGCGCGCTATCTGCCGGTGATGGCCTCCATCGTGAAGAACGATGCGTACTGGACCGACCCCAAGGACCCGCACCGGCCGGTAGCGGTGGATATGGGACTGATCAAGCCCACGGTGCCCTGGTGGATGTCTTACAATCCCGCCTATTCGGCCGTGCTGTCCGAGCAGCTCTGGCCGCAGGCGGCGGCCAACATCACCCAACGCAATATGACCGCGGAACAGGCCACCGACGAAGCGGCCAAACGGATCAGACAGCTGTTCGAGCAGTATCAGAAGTGACTTCGGCCAAAGAGACCGTCGCCTTGTCGTAGTCGCCCGAGCCCATGCGGCCTTCCGCGAAGATCTCGTGCCGCGCGATCCACTCGAACGACTGCTGGTAGGCCTGGCGCGTATAGGGCTCGAACACGATGCGCTCGCCCGGGCCCCAGCGCCGCGTGTCTATCAGGGCGTGATAGCGCTCGGGAAACTCATTCTTGTAGTAGTGCGTGTAGAGCTCGGGCCGGAGATCGATGTCGCGCTGCGCCTTCTTGAGCGCCCGGAAGTAGCGGCGCACATCCTCCGGATCGGGCGCGCCGTTGATCATGGCGGCGATCATGAAGGTCGTGTCGATCACCTTACGGAAGCCGAGCTGCTCGGCAAGGTAATAGGGCCCGCTGAACAGCGCCGCCGCCCGGCTCTTGCCGTCGATCAGCAATTCGAGGCGGCGGAACAGCATGCCGTCCTCGAACGTGAGGTTGATCTCAGCGCGCGCGAGATACTGCTCGAGCGCCTGGATCGTCGAATAGTGGCTGCCTGACTGGAAGCCGACGGAGATCGGCACGCCGGCGAGATCTTCGGGCGTGCGGATGGACGAATCGGCCGGCACGAAGATGCCGGCGGGCGCGACCGAATAGGCGTCGGCATAGAGCCGCGCATGCCCGTTCGAGGCCGCCACCGCCACCGTCCAGTGGCAGGCGCAGCTGACATCGGCCTCGCGCCCCTTCTCGATGCTCTGGAAGGCGCCTTGCGCGCCCTTGTTGTGATGCTGCCCGGCGGTCGAGCGGATCAGTTCGCGGAACTCGTAGTCGAGGCCCTCGGCCCGGAAGTAGCCCTTCTCCTCGGCCACCCACTCCTGAAGGCGGAAGTGCGGTTCGATGATGAACTTGCCCATGGCGACATCCTCGTGCGGCCTGTCGCCCGCTTTTATCAGCCGGCCTCGAATTCCACCAGTTCGGCGCCTTCGACCACCTGCTCGCCGACCGCGTAGCGTACGGATTTGACCGTCCCGTCCGCCGGCGCCGCCAGCGTGTGCTCCATCTTCATCGCCTCGAGCACCAGGAGCGGCTGGCCCTTGCTCACCTTGTCGCCGGCCTTGACGCGCAGGTCGATGATCTTGCCGGGCAACGGCGCCTTCACCGCCGCCTCGCCGGACGCCGCCGCCTCGTATTGCGTGACTTCGAGCGGATCGACCAGTCGCAGGCTGCGATTGGCGCCGTCGGCGAACACGGCGTAGTCCACACCGTCCATCGTCGGCCGACGGATCACGGTCGCCGTGAAGGTGTCGCTGCCGAGCTTGATCGCCAGCCGGCCGTCCTCGCCGCGTCGCACCCAGGCATCGAGGGTGCCGCCGGGCAGCCCGAGCGCGATGGCGCCATCGCGCCGGCGGCGCGCGATCACCGCGACCTCGCGCTCGCCTTCCTGCCAGCGGACCTCGTCGTGGCCCTCGTCAAGCAGTCGGAAACCGTTCTTCTGGTCCCACGGATCATTGGATGCAGACGCCGGTTCGAACTCCATCAGCCGCGCCAGGGTCGCCACTGCGACCATGCGATCGTCGGCGGGCTTCAGCTGGGCGAACAACGTGTCGCGATGGCGCTCGATGAAGCCGGTGTCGACCTCGCCGCCGACGAAGGCCGGATGCGAGCACAGTGCCTTCAGCAGGGCCGCGTTGGTCATGACGCCCACGACCTCGGTCTCGCCCATCAGCGCCGCCATGCGCCGCATCGCCGAGGTGCGGTCGCGATCGTGCACGATCACCTTCGCGATCATGGGATCGTAGAACGGCGTGACGACGTCGCCCTGGCGCACGCCGGTGTCGACTCGAACATGCGGCCCCTCCTCGGGCAGCCTGAGATGCACCAGCGTGCCGGTCGACGGCAGGAAATTGCGCGCCGGATCCTCGGCATAGAGGCGCACCTCGACGGCATGGCCGTCGATGCGAAGCTGGTCCTGCGTCAGCGGCAAACGGCCGCCGGCCGCGACGACGAGCTGCCATTCGACCAGGTCCTGGCCGGTGATCATCTCGGTCACGGGATGCTCGACCTGCAGGCGGGTGTTCATCTCCATGAAGTAGAAGGTGCCGTCCTGATTGGCGATGAACTCGACCGTACCTGCACCCTGGTAGCCGATGGCCTTGGCGGCAGCGACAGCCGCCTCGCCCATGGCCTTGCGCCGCGCCGGATCCATGTTGGGCGCCGGCGCCTCCTCGATCACCTTCTGATGGCGCCGCTGGATCGAGCAGTCGCGCTCGAAGAGATAGAGGCAGTTGCCGTGGCCGTCGGCGAAGACCTGGATCTCGATATGACGCGGCCGCGTCAGGTATTTCTCAACCAGCACGTGGTCGTCGGCGAACGAGGCCTTGGCCTCGCGCTTGGCGCCGGCCAGGGCATCGGCGAACTTCGCCGCCTCCTCGACCACGCGCATGCCCTTGCCGCCGCCGCCGGCCGAGGCCTTGATCAGCACCGGGAAGCCGATGCGCTGGGCTTCCTTCGCCAGCAGGTCGGGCGACTGGTCGTCGCCGTGATAGCCCGGCACCAGCGGCACCTTGGCCTTCTCCATGATCTTCTTGGCTTCGCTCTTGGAGCCCATGGCATGGATGGCCGAAGGCGGCGGGCCGATGAAGACGATGCCCGCCTTGGCGCAGGTCTCGGCGAACCCGGCATTCTCCGACAGGAAGCCGTAGCCGGGATGGATCGCCTGCGCACCGGTATGTTGGGCGGCGGCGATGATCTTGTCGGCGACGAGATAGCTGTCGCGTGCCGGCGATGGGCCGATATGCACCGCCTCGTCGGCCATCGCCACATGCCGCGCATTGCGGTCGGCATCGGAATAGACCGCGACCGTCTTGATGCCGAGCCGCTGCGCCGTCTTGATGACCCGGCAGGCGATCTCGCCGCGGTTGGCGATCAGGATCTTGGAGAACATCAGACGCTCCACGTCGGCTTGCGCTTGTCCAGGAACGCCCGCATGCCCTCGAGCGCCTCGTCGGTCGTGCATTGCGTGGCCACGTGCTCGCCGATCAGGTCGGCAGCGTCGCCGTCATGGGTGCGCGAGTCGATCAGGGGAATCAATTCCTTGACCAGGCGCTGCACCGAGGGCGCGCCCAGCATCAGCTCGCGGGCGAGTGCTGCGACCGTCTCGTCGAGCGTCTCGGATTTCACGACCTGGTCGACCAGGCCGATGCGCAGCGCCGTCTCGGCGTCGAACACGCCGCCATGCATCAGGAGCTGGCGCGCCATCCGCGGTCCGACCGCCTCGATCAGCACCGGGATGGCAATGCCGGCCAGCAGGCCGTTGCGTACCGAGGTGAGCCCGAAGCGCGCAGAGGAAGCGGCAATGGCGAAGTCGCAGGCCAGCATCAGGCCGACGCCGCCGCCCACCGCCGCGCCATGCACGCGGGCGATCGACGGCTTGGGGAAGTCGTAGATCGCCTGCACCGCGCCCATCATGGCGTCGGCGCCGACGCGGCGGGTAATGGCGTCGAGCTTGGGCCAGGTCAGCACCCAATTGAAATCGCCGCCGGCCGAGAAGGCGCGGCCCTCGCTGCCGACGACCAGGACCCGCACGGCGTCGTCGGCCCCGAACGCCTCGACGGCCTCGACGATGGCGCGCGCGGTGTCGCCGTCGAAGGAATTCATCTCGCGCGGGCGGCTGAGCGTGAGCCGGGCCACGCCGTCCACCACCGCGGTCTGGACCGTGTCTCCCATCATCACATCCGGAAGACGCCGAACTTGGTCGGGCCGATCGGCTGGTTCATCGCCGCCGACAGGCCGAGCGCCAGCGCCATGCGCGTGTCGACCGGATCGAGGATGCCGTCGTCCCACAATCGCGCCGTGGCGTAGTACGGATGGCCTTCGCGATCGTACTGCTCGCGGATCGGCTTCTTGAAAGCCTCCTCCTCTTCCTTGGGCCAGCTGCCGCCGCGCGCCTCGATGTTGTCACGCCGCACGGTGGCGAGCACGCTCGCCGCCTGCTCGCCGCCCATCACCGAGATGCGCGCCGACGGCCACATCCAGAGGAAGCGCGGGCCGTAGGCGCGGCCGCACATGCCGTAATTGCCGGCGCCGTAGCTGCCGCCGATGATCACCGTGAACTTCGGCACGCCCACGGTCGACACCGCCGTCACCATCTTGGCGCCGTCGCGGGCGATGCCGCCCGCCTCGTACTTGCGGCCGACCATGAAGCCCGTGATGTTCTGCAGGAACAGCAGCGGGATGCCGCGCTGGCCGCACAGCTCGATGAAGTGCGACGCCTTCAGCGCCGATTCGTTGAACAGGATGCCGTTGTTGGCGACCACGCCCACCGGGTGGCCCCAGATGCGGGCAAAGCCGGTGACGATGGTGGTGCCGTAGAGGTGCTTGAACTCGTCGAGCTCACTGCCGTCGACCAGGCGGGCGATGACCTCGCGCATATCGAAGGGGATGCGGTTGTCGGCCGGCACGACGCCGTAAAGCTCCTCGGCGGCGTACCTGGGATCACGCGGCGGCAGCAGCGACGCCGAGGGGTTCTTCTTCCAATTGAGGTTGGCCACGATGCGCCGCGCCATGCCCAGCGCATGGCTGTCGTTGTGGGCGTAGTGGTCGGCGACGCCCGACGTGCGGGCGTGGACGTCGGCGCCGCCGAGGTCCTCAGCACTCACCACCTCGCCGATCGCCGCCTTCACCAGCGGCGGGCCGGCCAGGAAGATCGTGCCCTGCTTGCGCACGATGATGGTTTCGTCGCTCATCGCCGGCACATAAGCGCCACCCGCCGTGCACGAACCCATGACCACGGCGATCTGCGGGATGCCCTGCGCGGACATGTTGGCCTGGTTGTAGAAGATGCGGCCGAAATGGGTTTTGTCCGGGAACACCTCGGGCCATTGCGGCAGGTTGGCGCCGCCGGAATCGACGAGGTAGAGGCAGGGCAGACGGTTCTCCATCGCCACTTCCTGGGCGCGGAGATGCTTCTTCACCGTCATGGGATAGTAGGTGCCGCCCTTCACCGTGGCGTCGTTGCAGACGATCACGCATTCGACGCCGCTGACGCGGCCGACGCCGGTGATCACGCCCGAGCCCGGCGCCTCGTTGTCGTACATGTCCATTGCGGCGAGCGGCGACAGCTCGAGGAAGGGCGAACCCGGATCGAGCAGCGCCCGCACCCGCTCACGCGGCAGGAGCTTGCCGCGCGCAACATGGCGCTTGCGGGACTCCTCACCGCCGCCCAGGCGCACTTTCTCAGTGCGGCCCTTGAGGTCCGCGACCAGGGCGCGCATCGCCTCGGCGTTGCGCTTGAAGGTGTCGGAACGGGTATCGACCTGGGAGGAAAGGATCGTCATGCCCGGGCAAACTGCCCGGACGGACGCGGCCATGCAACTGCCTCCCCAAGCGCAGCTTGGGGAGGTGTCCGCGCAGCGGACGGAGGGGTCATGAGCAACAGTCGAGGGGCCCATGACCCCTCCGTCAGCGTATGACGCTGACACCTTCCCAACTTCGTTGGGGAGGAAGACTTACGGCAACCGTGAAAGCTTCCGCCAGTCGATGCTCTGGCCGATGAAAGCGCGCTGGTTGGCGAGCGCCGCGGCAAAATCCGGATCGCGGTCGGCCTGTTCCTTTAGGACAACCTCGGACTTGGCGCGAAACACCGCGAGGAGCTCGGGCGACCATTCCTTGACGACGACGCCCGAGGCCTTGAGCTTCTCCATCGCCGTGCCCTGCAGATGTGGCGAGCGGCTCAGCATCCAGGCGATGTTGGCGCGGCAGGCCGTCTCGATCTGGATGCGGAGCATGGGCGAGAGCGTCTCCCACTTGTCCTTGCGCATCAGGAAGTCGAGCACGGCGGAGGGCTGCTGCCAGCCCGGCATGTAGTAAGGCAGGCCGAGCTTGTCGAAGCCCAGCGCGGCGTCGATGGCCGGCGTCGACATCTCGCCGCCGTCGAGCTGCCCCTGCTGCAACTTGTAGAAGAATTCGCCCGGCGGCAGCGGCACGATGGTGGCGCCGACCTTCTGGATGACCTCGCCGGCCAGGCGCCCGTAGCGCAGGCGCTGGCCCTTGAAGTCGGCCACGGTGTTGAGCTCGGTGCGGAACCAGCCGCCGCCCTTGGCGCCCTGGATGCCGCAGGGCATGCCGACCACGCCCAGCTTCTCGTAGGCCTCGCGATGGATGCGGCTCCCGTCACCCTCGAGCATCCATGACGTCATGTCCTCGGTGGGCGGCCCGAACGGCACGGTGGCGAACACGTTGAAGACCGGCGCCTTGGTGGCCGAATAGCCCGACCAGGTGAAGGCCGCCTCGAGATCACCGGCGATCACGGCATCCAGCATATCAGCGGTCGGCGCGATCCGGCCGGGCTCGACGATCTTGATGGCGAGCGAGCCGCCCGACATGTGTTTCACAGTTCGCGTGAAAATCCGCACGCCTTCGCCGGAGCCGGGCAGCGCCGGATTGAAGGCGGTCTGCATCTGGATGACCCGCGACGGAGTCGGTCCAAAATCTCCTGACTTTTCAGGGGGTTTGTCGGAGTACCTCTCCTTGTCACCGGCGACAGCAAACCCCGCCGCCGATAGCAAGGCTACGGCGATGGCTACGACAACGACAAATCTACGGCGCACGACCGACCATCCGTCGCCCGGCTCCCCCTGTGCTCTCCCCGAGGTCGCTTTATGCGACCTTATTGCCTTCACACCGCATGATAGTCGCACGGCGTGGGCAACGGAACAAGGAATCGCGGGCGCTTGCTTTAAAGAGCTGCCAATCCCCGGCCGATCAGGATCCGCTGCACGTCGCTGGTGCCCTCGTAGATCTGGCAAACGCGCACATCGCGCCAGATCTTCTCCACCAGGTAATCCGAAACGTACCCGTACCCGCCGTGGATCTGAATTGCGGCCGAGCACACCTCCTCGGCCATCTCGGAAGCATATAGCTTGGCCATTGCGGCTTCGGTGAGGCATGGGCGGTTGGCGGCGCGCAACGTTGCCGCATGCAGCACCATTTGGCGGGCGACCGTGACCTTGGTCGCCATGTCGGCCAGCCGGAACTGCACCGCCTGGTGGTTCATGATCTTGGTGCCGAAGGCCTCACGCTCGCCGGCATAGGCGCGTGCGGCCTCGAAGGCGGCGCGCGCCATGCCGACGGCCTGGGCGGCGATGCCGATGCGACCGGCTTCGAGATTGGCGAGCGCAATGCGATAGCCCTCGCCCTCCTGGCCCAGCAGCGCATCGGCGCCGACGACGCAATCCTCGAAGGCGATCTGGCAGGTATCGGACGATTTCTGCCCCAATTTTTTCTCGACCGAGGCCACCCGGTAACCCGCCGTCTTGGTCGGGACGATGAAGCATGAGATCCCGCGCTTTGGGTTAACAGGATCGGTCACCGCGAAGACCAGCGCCATGTCCGCAGTGCGGCCGGAGGTGATGAACTGCTTCACCCCGTTCAGCAGCCAGCCGTTGCCCCGCCGCTCGGCCCGCGTCCTGAGGTTGGAGGCGTCGGATCCCGCCTGCGGCTCGGTGAGGCAAAACGCGCCCAGCACCTCGCCCTTGGCCATCGGCTTCAGCCAGCGCTCCTTCTGCTCTGACGATCCGTAAGCCAACAGCGCCGCGCAGTCGGGAGAGTTATTGACACTCATCACCGTGGACAGCCCGCCATCTGCCGCGGCGATCTCCTCCAGCGCGATCACGTAGGCCACCATGTCGAGACCGGCGCCACCCCATTCGGCCGGCACGCACATGCCCATGAAGCCGAGCCGGCCCATCTCGGCCAGCAGCGCTCGTGGGATCTCGCCCGCCGCCTCCCAGGCGCGCACGTGCGGCGCGACTTGCTCCTGAGCAAAGGCGCGCGCGGTGTCGCGAATCAGGATCTGTTCTTCGTTGAGCATCATGGCGGGTTCCTAGCGCGACGGACCGTACCTGTCAGCCGAGGAAGCGCCGGAACTGCTGCATCACGAACTGCGGCCGCTCCCGGACCGACGCGTGGCCCGCCATCGGCACTTCCACGATGCCGGTGCTGCCGGGGATGTTCTCGTTCATCCACCGCGCCGCCTCCTTGAACGGCGGGCCCTCGTTCGAGCCGAGCATCACCATGGTCCGCATCGTCATGCGTCTGGCCGCCTCCCGGGCGTCGAGCATCGCCAGCCACTCGCAGCCCAGCGCATAGCCCTCGCCATCGCAGGCCGCCCACTTCTCCTTCACGTGGCGAACATCGGGTCCGTTCTCGTCGAGCGACGCCTGGGTGAAGAACACCTTCTCCAACATCGGAATGAGGCTCGCGACGCCTTCCTTGCGGGCGATCGCGGCACGCACCGGCCAGTTCGCCCGCATCTCGTCGTTGTAGCGCGGCGTGCAGTCGCAAAGGATGACGCGATCGACCATCTCCGGATAGGTGCCGGCGAAGTGCTGCGCCAGCGAGCCGCCCATGGAGATGCCGGCGAGATGCGCCTTCGCCACGCCCTCCCGCATCATCAGCGCCTTGAGCTGCTCGCCGAGCTCGGCTTCGCCGTACTGGCCCTTGGGCAGCTTGGTATCGTGATGGCCGGGAAAGCTGTAGGCGATCAGCTCGAACTGATCGGCGAGCGGTTCCAGCACGTCCCAGAAATGCCAGTCCATGCCCAGGCAATGCAGCAGCACCAGCGGCTTGCCGCGGCCGCGGCGATGCACGGTGACGTCGGCAGGGTCGAGCGGCTTGGGATGCCAGTCCATTTATGCCTCGTTGCTAAAGCAGTCGGAAAGCCCATAGAGCTCGAAGCCCGCGCGACGGCCGGTCTGCGAAGCGCTGGCGGCAGGTGCGATATCCGTTCGCCATCTGTTGGCGTCGAAACGGTAGCCGTTCACGCGGTCGGCGTCGCGCGACACCACGAACAGAAGCGGCGCCACCATCTCTTCCGGCTCGACCAGCCTGGGCGCCTTGCCGGTGGCCGACCATTCGCGCATTTCCTTCGCCATGCCTGGCGTGTTGGCGCCGGCGCCCGGATTGACGACATTCGCCGTCACGCCCGTGCCTGCCAGCTCCTTGGCCCAGATCTCGGTGGCCATTTCCAGCGCGGCCTTGGATGGGCCATAAGGCACGCTGCCTGGCCGGTTCATGGTGTCGAGCTTGGTGGTGACGTTGACGATGCGTCCCCAGCCGCGCTCGATGAGGGCGGGCGTCACCCGGCGGGTCATCTGGTCGGCGACGACGTAATTGGTGTCCATGGTGCCCTGCACGATCTCGTCGGTCAGTTCCCAGAACTTGCGCGGACCTTTGATGAAGCGCTCGGGATCGGTGTAGGTGAAGGTGAGTCCGGCGTTGTTGACCAGGATGTCGACGGCGCCAAAACGCTGTCGCGTCGTGGCGACCGCCTCCGTGCAGGCCGCTGGACGGCGCAGATCGAGCGCCAGGCAATGCAGGCTGCCGGCAAGCTCGCCCGCCTCCTTCTGCATCGGCGCGATGTCTTCGGCGATGTGACCGACCGCGACGACCTTGCGCCCGGTACGCAGCAAGCCCAGCGCCATCGCCTTGCCTAGCCCGCGCAATCCGCCGGTGACGATGGCCACATGGCCGCTCATTGCTTTGCTGGTCCCATCGGGTAGCGCAATTCACCGCTCCGATACTCGGCCGGATGCAGCACGACCTCGGCGGCAGGATTGGCGAATTGATCCATGCCCTGCCCCTTCAGTCCGCGGAACTGCACCCACAGCAGGCGCTGGCGATCCCATTCGCCATCGGGTCCGAACTTGATGTCGCCGACGATGGTCTTGAACTTGGTGTTGTGCATGTACTGGGCGAGCTTGTCCTGGTCGAGGCCGCCCGAGCCCGCGACCGCCTGGTGGAGGATCTGCATCGTGGCGTAGGTGAAGGGCGGCACATAGTAGCCTTGCGGATCGATGCCCTTCTCCTTGGCGAGCGGCTGGTAGCGCTCGAGGAGCGGCGTGACCTCCGGAAACTTGGCCGCGACGGCAGGGCAATAGAGCTCGTAGCTCACCACGTCGTTCAGGAGCTCACCGAGATCGCCCTTGAGGGTGGCCGCCTGGGTGCCGACCATCCCGCCGCCGAACAGCTTGGGCCGGAAGTTGATCTCGCGGGCCGCCTTCACGATGCCTGACGTGTCGACCGGGTAGCTGCCGATATAAACGATGTCGGGATTGACGCCGGCGATGCCGCGGATCACCGGAGCGAACTCGACGGTCTGCGGCGGATAGGTGCGATCGTAGACGACCTTGAGACCATGCTTCTGCGCCTGCTCACGCGCCCCGTCGAGCGCGCTCTTGGAGAACTCGGCATCGGCCCCGACCAGCGCCACCGTGGCCGGCTTGGGGTTCATGCCCATCGCGACCTCGAAGAAGCCTTCGCTGATCGCGGCCGGGCCATGCGGGCCGTAGGGCATGGTCTGGAAGTAGCGCGGGTACTTGAACTTGTCGTTCACCGCCAGCGCCAGCATGGTCAGCACCACCTTGTCGTGCTGCATGGCAATCGGCATCGCCGGCACGGTGAGGTTGGTGCCGTTGGTGATGATGAGGTCGACTTTGTCGACCTCGAGCAGCTTGGTGTAGATCCCCGGTACGTTGGCGGGGTTGGATTGATCGTCGTAACTGATGATTTGCACCCGCCGGCCCAGGATGCCGCCTTTGGCGTTCACGTCCTCCGCCCAGATCTGCATGGTGAGCAGCGTCTGCTTGCCGATGGACGCCAGTCCGCCGGTCTGCGCGATGGAGCATCCGACCTTGATGGCATCCGCCGCCCACACCGACTTAGGCCGTGCGACCGCGACGCCACCCAACGCCCCCATGATGACGCCACGACGGCCAACGCGACGGCCGGTTGAACTCCATGTCATTGGCTTCCTCCCTCGGAGCTCTGCACAGAATCCTTTGTAGGGAGGATGCGCCTTGGCGGCCGTCCATGGCCGCGGCCGGCAGCAAAAGAGCTATTCCCAATTGTCCGAAATGCGCTCGATGAAAGCGCTTAGCATCGACGGCGATCTTCGCGGGAGCGCGACATGCAGTTCGGACTATTCGGCGGCGCGCGGACCAAGCGCAGCGTCGGCATCGAGGACAGCCAGGGCTACGAGAGCTTCATCGACTACGTGGTCGAAGCCGATCGGCTCGGCTTCAAGCAGCTGTTCATGGTGGAGCATCACTTCACCGGCCAGGGGCAGGTCTCGGCGTCGATGACCGTGCTGGCCTACCTTGCAAGCCAGACCAAGAAGATCCGGCTGGGTACGGCCGTGGTGGTGCTGCCCTGGCACAATCCGGTCCTGGTGGCCGAGCAGGCCGCCACCCTCGACCTGCTGAGCGGCGGCCGCGTCGATTTCGGGGTCGGCAAGGGCTATCGCCAGGCCGAGTTCGACGGCTTCTGCATCCCCATCGACGAGGCCACCGAACGCTTCGATGAGGCGATGGACATCATCCGCAAGGCGTGGACCACGGAAGGCCGGTTCAGCCACCACGGCAAGCGCTGGCACTACGACAACATCGTGGTCGAGCCCGAGCCGCTGCAGCGTCCGCATCCGCCGCTGTGGCTCGCTGCGGGAAGCCCCGACAGCGTGCGCCGTGCGGCGCGCGAGGGCTACAACCTCCTGCTCGACCAGCTGGCGCAGACCGACCAGATCATCCGGCGCATCGCGCTGTTCAAGGAGGAATGCGAGCGCGTGGGCCGGCCTTACGATTCGAACATGGTGGCGACCTCGCGCGCGCTGCAGATGATCCACAGCGAGGCCGAGCGCCAGCAGGCCTACGAGACGCGCAAGCGGGTCATCAGCGTGATCGGCGATCTGGCGCGCGACAAGCTTGCCGACCGCGTGGAAGAAGACACCGCGCCGCTGCTGGGAACGCCGGATGAAGTCATCGCCCGGCTCAAGGAGCTCGAGGCGGGCGGCGCCACCAACATCCTGCTCGTCGATCCCAACGCCTCGGTCGGCAATCTTCGCGCCTTCGCGCGCGAGGTGATGCCGGCCTTCAAGCCGGCCCGCGCCGCCGCCGCCGAGTGAACCGCGGTAGTGCTCCTCAGGCGCTGCGCGTGATCTGCGCCAGAAAATCGATGAACACCCGGAGCTTGGCCGGCAGGTGTCGCTGCGGCGGGTAGAGCACCGAGACCGGTGCGCCTTCGACCTCGTAGTCCTTCAGGATGGCGCGGACATCGCGGCGCGCGAGATCCTTGCGGTATAGCCACCAGGTGCCCTGGGCGATCCCGGTGCCGGCCACCACGGTCTCGCGCAGAACATCGCCGCTGTTGATCGTGGCGTTGCCTCGAACCCGCACCACGAGCGGCTTGCCGTCTTTCCCCTTGAAGCTCCATTCGGGGCCGAACCGGCTGATCAGGCAATTGTGCTGCAGCAGGTCCTGCGGCGTCTTGGGCTCGCCGTAGCGCTTGAGATAGCTCGGCGCCGCCACTGTGACCTGCGGGCCGCGCGTGAGCAGCCGGACGGTCAGCCGGGAATCGGTCGGATGGCCGGTTCGCACGGCCAGCTCGAAGCCCTCGGCGATCAGATCGACGGCGCTGTCATTGAAGTGCAGATCGAGGGTGATCTCGGGGTAGCGTTCGAAGAAGCGTGGCAGCTCGGGTGCCAGGGTCACGCGTCCGAAGGACAGCGGAAACACCGCCCGTATGCTGCCGCGGGGAACGCCACTGCCCTGCTTGATCGCCGCTTCGGCGTCCTCCAGCTCGGCCAGGATGCGGACACACCGCTCATAGAACTCCTGGCCGAAATCCGTGGTGCGCAAACGCCGGGTCGAGCGGTTGAACAGTTGCGCGCCGAGCTCGTTCTCCAGTCGCGATATCGTCTTGGTCACCGCGGAAGGAGACTGGCCAAGCCGTGCCGCCGCCGCGGTGAAGCCGCCATGGGCGACGACCCGGGTGAAGACGCGCAACGCGGTGAACTTGTCCATCCACGCCCCCCCACCTGGCCCCCAACTTCGCCCGGCTTTATCGGCGATGGCTGAGCAGCCGTGACCTCTGCCGCTGCCAGTCGCGGTCCTTGATGGCCTGGCGCTTGTCATGCGCCTGCTTGCCGGTGACCAGCGCGATCTCGATCTTGGCGCGGCCGCGCGGATTGAAATAGACCTGCAGCGGCACGACCGTGCGGCCTTCGCGCTGGATGGCGCCGATCAGCTTGTTGATCTGCTTGCGATGCAGCAGCAGCTTGCGCGGCCGGCGCGGCTCGTGATTGAAGCGGTTGCCTGAGGCGTAGATCGGGATGTTGGCATTGACCAGCCAGGCCTCGCCGCCCTCCTCGGTCACATAGGACTCGGCAATCGTGCTGCGGCCGCCGCGCAGCGACTTCACCTCGGTGCCGGTCAGCGCCAGGCCCGCCTCGAAGGTCTCCTCGATGAAGTAGTTGTGCCGCGCCTTGCGGTTCTGGGCCACCACCGTGCGGTCCAGGTCCGGTTTCTTCGCCAATTCGGTTACTCGGCTAGTTGAGCAGGCCCGCGTGCACCAAGGCGTCGCGCACCTGCTTCTTGGTGGGCTCGGTGCATTCGACCAGCGGCAGGCGCAGCTTGGCGCTGGCTTGGCCGATCAGCTCGCAGGCATATTTCACCGGCGCCGGACTGGTCTCGACGAACAGCGCCTTGTGCAGAGGCATCAGGCGGTCCTGCAGCTCGAACACCTTGTCGAGGTCGCGCTTCTTCCAGGCGTCGTGCATGTCGCCGCAAAGCCGCGGCGCCACGTTGGCGGTCACCGAGATGCAGCCGTCGCCGCCCTGGGCCAGAAAGCCCACGGCGCTGGCATCCTCGCCCGAGAGCTGCAGGAAGCCCTTCTTGGCCCTGAGCTTGGTCAAGGTCGGACGCGCCATGTCGTAGCTCGCATCCTTGATGCCGATGATGTTCTTGACCTGCGACAGGCGCACCACGGTGTCGACCTGCATGTCGCCGCCGGTGCGCGGCGGCACGTTGTAGAGCAGGATCGGGATGTCGACGGCCTCGGCCACCGCCTTAAAGTGCTGGAACAGCCCTTCCTGGGTCGGCTTGTTGTAATAGGGCACGACCAGCATGGCGGCGTCGGCGCCGGCCTTCTTGGCATGGCGGGTGAGGTCGATCGCCTCCTCGGTCGAGTTCGATCCGGTGCCGGCGATCACGGGAACGCCGGTGCCCTTGGCCGTGGCGATGCAGATGTCGATGACGCGCTTGTGCTCCTCATAGGAGAGCGTCGGCGATTCGCCGGTCGTGCCGCAGGGCACGAGGCCGTCGGTGCCTTCCTTGATCTGCCAGGCCACGAACTTCTCGAAGCCTTTCTCGTCGACCGATCCGTTCTTGAACGGGGTGATCAGCGCGACGAGCGACCCGGTGAACATGGCTTTCCCCTCCGATTCTTCTTGGACCGGCCAGTCTAGGCCCCACCCCTTGTCCCGGCAAGGTGAGCAACTTGCCATTGTGATGCCGCAAGTCCCTGCATACGATTCCTAGCGTGAAAAGGTCTTTCTACCCCCTCCTTGTGCTCGCTGCGTTGAGTGCCGGACAAGCCGCCCATGCCCAGCAGGGCGGGGTCACCATTCTGCGCGGCCAAAGCAGCAACGATCCGCCAAACTCCGGGGCGGCCAACGGCACGCCCGACACAGGGGTGCGGCGCGTGCCCAACAGCGGCTCGACGGGCGCGCCGGCAGCCACACCGCGTCCCTCGGCGCCAACCACAACGCCGCCCATCGTCCAGCAACAGCCCGTGGGCGAAGCGTCGAGCAACATGATCCCGCCGCCGGCAGCCAGCGACACCGCGCAGGCCCTCGCCGGTACCGCCAAGCCTCTCAGCCCGGCCGAAGCAGCGGCTCTCGCGGCGGCCAACAAGGCCGTCGACGAGGGCCGCTGGAGCGACGCCCGAGGCAATGTCGCCAACTTCCGCAACACGCTGCTCGATCGCTACGTCGAATGGAGCATCCTGCGCACGGCGCCCAAGACCGACGCAGGCTTCGCCGCCACCTGGCGCTTCCTGCGCGAGAGCCCGGATTGGCCCGAGCCCGAGGTGCTGCGCCGCCAGGCCGAGGATCGCATCGGCCCGGACACGCCGCCGTCCGAGGTGTTCCGCTACTTCACGGCCTTTCCGCCGCTCTCCAGCCAGGGGCACCTGCGCCGCCTCGAAGCCGCCCAGGCGGCAAGTCCCGGCGACCTGAAGAAGTTCGCCAGCGACAGCTGGCGCAATGCCACCTTCCGCAATGCCGACGAGAACGACTTCCTCAATCGCTACGGCCATCTGCTGAGCGGCGAGGATCACGTCGCACGTTTCGATCGCCTGATGCTGGAAGGCAAAGCTCAGGTGGCGCGCGACCTGCTCGCGAAGCTGCCGCCGGACTACCAGCCGCTCGCCAACGCGCGCCTCGCGATGGCAACGAAGGCAGCTGACGCGGTGACCGTGCTGCGCGGCGTGCCGGCGGCCAAGCTCGACGAGCCCGCGATCAAGCTCGAGCGCGCGCAGTGGATGCGGCGCACCGGCAGCCTCGACGACGCCAAGGCGCTGCTCGCCAAGCCGGTCGCCAACCAGAACGATGCGTGGTGGAACGAGCGCAACCAGGTCGCGCGCGACCTGTTGGCGGCCGGCCGCGCGGCCGACGCCTACGGCGTCGTCGTGCAGCATGGTCTCACCCGCGGCGTCGCCTTTGCCGAGGCCGAGTTCCTGGCCGGCTGGATCGCGCTCAGGCACCTCAAGAAGACGGCCGACGCGCAAAAGCATTTCCAGACGCTGCATGACGGCGTGACCACCGACGGCTCCAAGAGCCGCGCCGCCTATTGGCTCGGCCGCACCCACGAAGCGGCCGGCCGCGCCAAGGAGGCGAACGACTGGTACAGCCGCGCCTCGACCTACGGCCAGACCTTCTATGGCCAGCTTGCCGCGCGCAAGCTGCCCGGAACCGCGGCGCGCCTGCCGACCGATCCCGTCGCCTCCGACGCTGACCGCCAGACACTGGGCGGCCGCGAGCTCGTGACCATGGCGCGCTATCTTGGCCAAGCGGGCGACTACGAGCGCTCGCGACCGTTCCTGCTGCGTCTGGCGCGCATGGTAAGCGCCCCGGGCGAGACGTCGGCGCTGGCGCAGCTCGCCATGGAGCTGAAACGGCCAGACGTGGCGCTGACGATCGCGCGCCGCGCCACACAAAGCGGCGTGGTGCTGTTCGACAGCGCCTTCCCGGTGGTCGATCTCGGCGCCACCGGCGCGGTCGAGCGGGCGCTGGCGCTGGCGGTGACGCGCCAGGAAAGCTCGTTCAACGCCGCGGCAGTCTCCTCCTCCGGCGCGCTCGGGCTGATGCAGCTCCTGCCGGGCACGGCGCGCGACGTGGCGGGTCGGCTGGGCGTGCCCTTCATCCAGGACAAGCTGACGCGCGATCCGGCCTACAACGTGCAGCTGGGCAGCCAGTACCTCAGCGAGATGCTGGGCCGCTTCGGCGGCTCCTACGAGCTGGCGCTCGCCGCCTACAACGCCGGCCCCGGCCGCGTGTCGCGCTGGCTGGAGACCATGGGCGATCCGCGCAGCGGCAAGATCGACATGGTTGACTGGATCGAGATGATCCCGTTCCGAGAGACCCGCAATTACGTGCAGAACATCATGGAAGGCGTCGTGGTCTATCGTGATCGATTGAACGGGCCGTTCAGGCCTGTGCCGCCGGCGGTGGGGCGGTCCTGATCGCCGTCCAGCTGCAGCCAGGACTGCTCAGCCCACGGAACAGCAGCGTCGGCCGCCTCTTCGACGAGTAGCGCGACGAGGTCGACAGCCTGCAGCCAGATGATGCTGCTTGCCGCCAGCACGAACACCGCGGCGAACGATTTCGCCGCGCGCCGGAACGTGCCGGCTTCCAGTTCGACGACACCCGCCAGAATCTCGGCCGTCGCCCACAGCGGGAAGAAGAGCAGCCGCAGCGGCATGGGTACCTTGCGGATGTAGAACCGCAGGGCCATCGCCTGCTGCTCTCTGCGGGCCTGTTCGAACAACCTCTCGCGGCGAAGGGAAGCCTCGAAGGTTCGGGAGGGCGACGCCGGGTTATTGCGCGTCCGTGTCTTCACGACGCGATCGGCCTCGCCAACCACGATGTCATCCCAGTTGAGGCGATGCTGCTTCAACATGTCGTTGCATTTGCGGAGTGCCGCCAACGCCTCGCCGTCGTTGCTGCTGTTGGTCAAGCTCAGGAGCTTGACCAACCGTTCCCGCTCGCGACCGCGCATCACGGGGGAAGAGCCGCCAGGTAGGCAATCGCGGCGAACAGGATTGTACCGACGGCGACCATCAACACCGGTCGATGTATCCAGGGAGCAAAGCGTCTCCCTATGGGTGGTCGCGTGATTTCTCCCTGTGCAGCGAGATGCTTCCGCTCTTCGTCAACCCTGGCCAGCCGGACCGACGCCTGAAGAGATATGTCTTCCCAGTAGGCATCCACGGCCGCGGGCGACGGCTCTTCCTGACCTTCGTTTGCAGCCGCCAAGCTCGACGCCGAGGGAGTCCGGGTTTTGATCATGACGTCGATGTAGGACCCGCCTGCACCGCGCGTCACATGTCATAGCGGTGGCGTCACGCAAAAGTCACCGAGGACGGCGCGCCGGCCGATCGCTCATGCAACCTGCCGCAGAATCGCCTCAGGCAGCGGCCCCTTGTTGACCGCGGCGATCGCCGCCTCGAGCTGACCCAGCGTCGAGTAGCCGACCAGCATGGTCGACACCGCCGGATGTGCGATGACGAACCGCTCGGCCAGCTCCGTCAGATCGGCCGACTTGCTCTCCCGCACCAGGGGTTCCAGCGCCTGGGCGCGCGCGACGTCGCCGGAGAAGTCTGGCGCCGAGCCGATCGGATCGACCGATTGCATAGCCAGCGGATGACGCTCGGCTGTGCCGGAGAGCGCGCCGCCGGCGAGGGCGCGGATGATGATGGTTCCCATGTCGGCGGCCTTGGCCTTGTCGAGCAGCCGGCCGTAGTCCTGGCCCGGTGCGCCCTTGGGCATGGCGCCGCCGGCGCTGGGGTTGAGCGCGTTATAGACGACCTGCACGGTGTCGAAGAGCTTCGAATCGATGGCCCGATGCAATGCCGCCGTCTCGCCGACGCCGCTGAAGCCGATGAAGCGCGTCTTGCCGGCCTTGCGCAGCTTCTCCAGCGCCGGCGCCACCTGCTCGAGCGCGATGTTGATATCGAGCTTGTCGCCGGCATCCTTGGCGACCAGCGGATTGTGCAGCTGGAAGAGATCGACATGGTCGCGGCCCATGCGGCGCAAGCTGTCGTTCATGCCCTGCTCGATCGCCTTGGCGACGTCGGCGCGGTGCTCGGCCGACAAGCGCACCTTGGTGCCGACGATCACGTCGGCCTTGAGCGCGTTTAGCACGCGGCCGAGATTCTTCTCCGATTCGCCGTTGCCGTACAGCGCCGCCGTGTCGAAGTAGTTGATGCCGGCCTCGATGGCGCGCACCACGGCGCGCTCCTGATCGGCCGCCGCACCCTTGGTGAACAGCCCGCCGACGGCGCCGGCGCCATAGCCCAGCACCGAGACCTCAAGGCCCGTGCGGCCCAGCCTGCGCTTCTGCATGTCTACTCCTCCCTCGTCACCTTGCGTCATCAGGATTTGAACGACGGCGATGAACATGCTTGTTAGCCTACGGTCCGCATTCGACGGGAGCAATTCATGAGCCGTGCCCTCGCCGGCACCGAGATCTGCGTTTTCGACGCCTACGGCACGCTGTTCGACTTCAATTCGGCGGTGGCCCGTCATCGCGCTGTCATCGGTCCCAAGGCCGACGCGCTGGCCGACATGTGGCGCAGCAAGCAGATCCAGTACACCTGGCTGCGCAACGGCATGGGATCCTACGCCAGGTTCTGGCAGGTCACCGGCGAGGCGCTCGATCATTGCCTGGCGGCGCACAGCATCGCCGACACCGGTGTGCGCGACAAGCTGATGGGCGCCTACCTCGCGCTCGATCCGTTCCTCGAGGTGCCGGCGATGCTCGACCGCCTGAAGCGCGCCGGCCTCAGGCTCGCCATCCTGTCCAACGGCAATCCCGAGATGCTCGATCCCATGATTGCGGCCTCCGGGCTGGCCGACCGCTTCGAGGCGGTGCTCAGCGTCGATGACGTCAACGTCTTCAAGCCCGATCCGCGCGTCTACCGGCTGGTCGAGGCTCGCTGCGGCGTGAAGCCCGACAAGGTGTGCTTCCTGTCGTCGAACTGCTGGGATGCGCATGGCGCGGCGCATTTCGGCTTCGCCGCGGTGTGGGTCAATCGCGCCGGCGCGCCCGACGACAACCTGCCGGGCAGGACCGTTGCCACGATCAAAGACCTTTCGCAGCTTCCCTCTTTGCTTGGTGTGTCCTGATGTCCTCCTCTCCGACTTTTGCCGATGTCCAGGCCGCGGCGCGGCGCCTCGATGGCATCGTGGTGCGCACGCCGCTCCTGGAGAACGCGCGCGTCAATGACCGGCTGGGTGGGCGCCTGTTCGTCAAGGCCGAGTGCCTGCAGCGCACCGGCTCGTTCAAGCTGCGCGGCGCCTACAATTTCCTCAGCCAGATGAGCGAGGCCGACCGCAAGAAGGGCGCAGTCGGCTGGTCGTCCGGCAATCACGCTCAGGGCCTCGCCGAGGCGGCGCGACTGATCGGCATGAAGGCCACCATCGTGATGCCGAAGGATGCGCCGGCTCTCAAGATCGCCAACACCAAGGCGTCAGGCGCGGAGGTCGTGCTGTTCGATCGCGTGAAGGAGAGCCGCGAGGAGATCGGCATGGGCATCGCCAACAAGACCGGCGCTGCGATCGTGCCGCCCTACGACCATCCGTGGATCCTGACCGGCCAGGGCACGGCGGGGCTGGAGCTCGTGGAGCAGGCCAAGGCGCTCGGAGTCACCCTCGACGCCGTCGCCGCGCCCTGCTCCGGCGGCGGCCTGTCGACCGGCATTGCGCTCGCCGTGAATGGCCTCAGCCCCTCGACCAGTGTCCATGCCGGCGAGCCTGCGGGCTTCGACGATCTCGCGCGCTCGCTGGCCAGCGGCACCAAGCAGAAGAACGACAAGCTCTCGGGCTCGATCTGCGACGCCCTGCTGGCGCCGACGCCGGGGGACGTCACTTTCCCGATCGCCAAGCAGCTGCTCGGACCGGGCCTGGTCGTCACCGATGACGAGGTGCTGGACGCGATGGAAGTCGCCTTCCGCGAGTTCAAGCTGGTGGTCGAGCCGGGCGGCGCCGTCGCCCTGGCGGCGGCGCTGACCGGCAAGCTGCCGGTGAAGGGGCGTGCCGTCGCCGTGATCTGCTCGGGCGGCAATGTGGACCACGCGACCTTCGCCCGGGCGCTTGCCCGTCGCGCCGCCTGAGCATGTCGAATCGGGATCGCCGCAACTGGAGGATCTTCCTCTGGCTCAGCCTGGGAAGCCTCCTGATCAGCGCCTTCTTCGGCTATCGCGCCAGCGGCGATACGTTACGCGGCGTTGGGCTCGGGATCGCAAGCTCGCTGTTCATCGCAACCCCGCTCCTGCTGTTCGAGGTCAGGGGCCGGCGTCTCGCGATCCAAAGGCGCATGCGGCGGATGCCGCTCGTGCTGTACTTCACTGCCAGGGTCGTTCTGTACCTGGTCGTCATCGTCATCGGCCTGATCGCCGCCCGCCTGTTGGTCGACGGAGACGTTCCCCTCGGCGATATCTTCGGCGGCGGTGGCTTCACCTTTTCCATAGCGATGTCGGTGGTGGCGAACCTCGCTTTCACGGTGGGCAGCTTGTTGGGCTTCCGCACGGTGGCCAGGCTGCTGACGGGCCGCTATGTCCGGCCGCGCCAGGAGCTCCGGGTCTTCCTGCTGATCGACATGAAGAACTCGACGGGTGTCGCCGAGCGGCTGGGCGCCCTGCGCTTCCATGAGCTGTTGAACGACTTTTTCCGCGACATCGCCGAAGCAGCCCTGGAGTGCGGTGCGGAGATCCACAAGTATGTCGGCGACGAGGCCATCCTGACCTGGTCGGCCGACCGCGTCACGGTCGACGAGGACGTGCTCGCCTGTCCCTTCGTGGCGCGCGATTTCATCATGGCGAACGGCGCGCAGTATCGCCGGCGGTTCGGCCTCGTGCCGGAGTTCCGCGCCGGCCTGCATTGCGGCGAGATCGTTGCCGGACAGATCGGCGATGTCCGGGCCGAGATCGCCTATGTCGGCGACACGCTGAACGTTGCGGCGAGATTGCTGGAGGCGGCCAAGACGACCGGCCAGGACGTGCTGGTCTCGACCGATCTCCTGAAGCAGGCGACTCTGCCGCCTGACCTCAAGGCCTTGCCGCTGCCGACCCTTACGGTGCGCGGCCGAGAGGCGCCGCTTGAGATTTCGGCATTGCAGCGCCTCGCCGCCTGAGACTGACGCGCTCGAGCAGGCTGCCCAAAATGCCCTTGGGCAGGAAGATGATGAACAGCACCAGCAGCACGCCATAGACCAGGTTGTCCCAGCCGACCGCCTTGGTGCCGAAGAAGATGCGCAGGAACTCGGCCAGCAGCAGCGTGATGATGGCGCCGACGGTGGGACCCAGCGCCACGTAGATGCCGCCGACCACGACGGCGAACACCATCTGCAGGGAGACCGAGATGCCGCTCACCGTGTCGGGCGAGATGAACATCTGGTACTGGCAGTAGATGGCGCCGGCGAGCGCGGTCATCAGGGCGCTGATCACCGTGATACGCAGTTTCTCGAAAGTGACGTTGACGCCGGCGGCGGCGGCGGCGTCCTCGTCCTCCGAGATCGCCTCCATGGCGTAGCGCGCCATGCTGCGGTCGACCGAGTGCCAGATCAGCAGGCCGCCCAGCCAGATCGCCAGCGCGATCAGGTACCATACCGTCTTGTCGTCGAACTGCAGGGCCACGATGTTGTTGCCCTTGGTGCGCTCGGGTGTGTAGCCCAGCGACCCGCCGGTCCAGTCGCGGGTTGCGGTGATGACCTGCAGCACGATGCCCGACAAGGCCAGCGTCACCAGTGCGAAGTAATGGCCGGTGATGCGGAAGCGGAAGCAGGGATAGGCGACCAGCACCGCCAGCGTGCCGGCGCAGAGCAGCGCGATCGGGATGCCAAGCCAGGGCGAGACACCGAGATGGTTCCACAGCAGGGCCGTCACGTAGGCGCCGACGCCCATGAAGCCGCCATGGCCCAGCGACACCAGGCCGAAGCGGCCCATCACCGACCACGAGGTGTAGGCGAACGACCAGATCAGGATGAGGATGACAATGTGCAGATGGTAGGGATCGCGATAGACGAACGGGAATGCGATCAGCACCGCGACAGCGATCGGCCAGGCGAGGCGCGGGCTCATGAGCGCCTCGCGAGAAGGCCGCCGGGCCGCACGAACATCATGACGATGAAGAAGCCGAAGGCGAGCACATAACCCCATTCGAGATCGGAGAAGAGCCCGCCCAGGGAGATGATCTCGGCGAACACGAAGGCGGCGACGAAGCCGCCGACGAAGTTGCCCAGCCCGCCCAGCACACAGATCAGGAAGGTGATCGGCCCGAACGACAGCCCGACGAAGGGATGGACGTCGTACTGCAGCACCAGCAGGCAGGCGGCGAGGCCAGCCAGCGCGCCGCCCACCGCCGAGGTGATGAGGTAGATCTTCTTCGTGTCGACGCCCATCAGCGCCATGATCTGGCGATCCTGGGCGATGGCGCGGATGGCGGTGCCGGTGAAGGTGCGTGTCATGAAGAGGTACACCACCACCATGCCGACCAGTGCCGCGCCGAAGGCGAGCAGCCGCGAGTAGCTGAAATGCATGTCGGCGAGGGCCAGCACCGGCAGCCGGATGCCGAGATTGCGGAAGTCGATGCCGAAGGCCACGGTGGCGAAGCTCTGCAGCACGAACAGCACGCCGCCGGTGGCGAGCAGCTGGTTGATCGGCGGCCCTGAAAGAAGCGGCTCGATCACCAGGAAATGCAGCAGCGCTCCCAGGATCGCCACCAGCACGATGGCGACGGGTGCGGCGAGGAAATACGACACGCCGTAGTACTGGACCAGGAAGTACATGCCGTACATGCCGATCATCACCAGCTCGGCGTAGCAGATCCAGGTCACGTCGATGACGCCGAAGATCAGGTTCAGCCCCAGCGCCAGCAGGGCCAGCAGCCCGCCCAGCAGGATGCCGTTCACGACCGCTTCGAGGAGGTAGATGTCGAAGATCTCGAGGAACGACCCCATCAGACTCTCCTCTTGTCGTCCTGAGCGAAGCGAAGGACCTCATCGCCGCTTGCAATCGGCATGAGATCCTTCGCTTCGCTCAGGATGACTGCGTCACACACCGAGATACGCCTGCTTGACCGTGTCGCTCGCCAGCATGTCGGCCGCTCTGCCGGAAGCGCGGATGGTGCCGGCCTCCAGGAGATAGGCGCGGTCGACGACCTTCAGCACCTGCTGCACGTTCTGCTCGACGATCAGCACGGTGAGCCCACCGGACCGGATGCGCTTCACCAGCTCGAACACCTGCTGGACGACGACCGGCGCCAGGCCGGCCGACGGCTCGTCGAGCAGCAGGAGCTTGGGATCGCTCATCAGCGCGCGACCGATGGCGCACATCTGCTGCTCGCCGCCCGACATGGTGCCGGCCATCTGGCTACGCCGCTCCTTCATGCGCGGGAAGAGGTCGAACACGAATTCCAGCCGCTGGGCGTACTTGGCGCGCGCCTGGGGCATGTAGGCGCCCATCTTCAGGTTGTCCTCGACGGTGAGCCGCGGGAACAGCCGGCGATTCTCGGGCACGTGGGCGATGCCGAGGCCGACGATGAGATGCGCCGGCGTCGCCACCACGTCGGTGCCTTCCATCGCGATCGTGCCTTTGGTCGGCCGGATCAGGCCCGAGATCACCCGCATCAGCGTGGTCTTGCCGGCACCGTTGGGGCCGATCACCCCCACCGCCTCGCCCGCCTTGACGTCCAGGTTGATGCCGAACAGCGCCTGGAAACTGCCGTAGCCGGCGTCGAGGTTTTTCAGCTCGAGCATGCTCAGCGCCGCTTCTCTGCTGCGGCCGCCTGGGTCGCGTCGGCGTCGGTGCCGAGATAGACCTCGATCACCCTGGGATCGCTCGACACGGCGCTGGGCAGGCCCTCGCTGATCTTCTCGCCATGATCCAGCACCATGACGCGATCGACGACGCGCATCAGCACGCCCATGATGTGCTCGACCCAGATGATGGTGATGCCGAGCTCGTCGCGGATCTTGCGCAGCATGTCGGCCGCCTGGTCCATCTCCGCCTCGTCCAGCCCGCCGAGACTCTCGTCGGCCAGCAGGAGCTTGGGGCCCGTCGCCAGCGCCTTGGCGAGCTCGAGCTTCTTGAGGCCCGCCGCGCCCAGCCCGTCGACCGGCGCACGACGGTCGGTCGGCAGCCCGACCATGGCCAGCGCCTTCTCGGCCGCCTCGTCGGCACGCGCGCGGCTGTGGCCGCCCTGACCGTAAAAGCCCGCCAGCTCGACATTCTCGAAGATGGTGAGCCGGCGGAACGGCCGCGGAATCTGGAAGGTGCGGCCGATGCCGCGATTGATGATGCGATGGGGGCTGAGGCCCGCCATCTCATGGCCCTCGAAGCGGATCGATCCTGCCGACGGCGGGAACGTGCCCGAGAGCATGTTGAAGATCGTGCTCTTGCCAGAGCCGTTCGGGCCGATCAGGCCGAGAATCTCGCCCTGATCGACCTTGAAGGACACGTTGCTGACGGCCGTGAAACCGCCGAAACGCTTGACCAAACCCTCGACAACCAGCACGGCCGTTCTACTCCCCGGAGCTAGTGGGCCGCCTTACTTGTTCGAGTAGGTCGTGCCAGCCGGCAGCGGCAGCACGGCTTCGCGCATCGCCTGGCTCTTGGGCCACACCACGTACGACTTGTCGTCCACGTACTGGATGATGACCGGGAAGCCGCGCTCGTTCTGGCCCGCCATCGGCTGGCCCTCGCCCTCGAACTTCACGCCGAAGCCCAGCATGGTGCCGCCCTCGGGAATGTCGGTGTCGAGCGCCGCCTTGCGCAGCGCCTCCGAATCGACGCCGCCGTACTTCTTGATGGCGCGCGGCAGCACATCGGTGAGGAACAGATAGGTGTTCGACGCGGCCATGCCGACATGCGCAGAGCGGATGGCGACGCCGGGCTTCACCTTGTCGAACTCCTCGCCGACGAACTTGATCTCGGGCGGCAGCTTGGGATCGAGCGTCTTCTCGTTGGTTAGCCAGATCGAGATCGGGTCGGTGTTGAAGAAGTAGTTGACGTCCTTGCCCAACCCTTCCTTCAACTTTTCGTACACGCCGTAGCCCGCACCGTGGCCGACCAGCGCCTGGAACTTCAGACCCTGCTCGCGTGCCTGGCGCAGCAGCAGCGTGATGTCCGGGTTGTAGCCGGTATGGAAGACGACGTCGGGCCGCGCGCGCTTCAGCTTGGTGACCAGCGCCGAGAGGTCGGGCGCGGTCGCCGAGTAGCCTTCCTTCAGCACGACATTGAAGCCCGCCTTCTTGGCGCCGGCCTCGTTGCCCTTGGAGACGTCGACGCCGTAGGCGCCGTCCTCGTGGATGATGGCCACGCGCAGATCCTTCGGGTCCTTGCCGAGCTTCTCCTTGGCGTTCTGGTTGATGAAATCCATGGTCATCAGGCCGAACTGCGAGCCGCTCGGCTGGGCGCGGAACACGTACTTCAGGTTCCGGTTCTCCAGCACCGCCGAGGAGATGCAGGTCGTGATCCACATGAACTTCTTCAGCTGCTCGACGCGGGCGGCCACCGGCACGCACTGCGCCGATGAGTAGAAGCCCAGCACCATGTCGACCTTTTCCTGCTCGATCAGGCGCACGGCTTCGTTGATGGCGACGTCGGGCTTGCTCTGGGCGTCGGCGTAGATCGCCTCGATCTTGTAGCCCTCGACGCCGGTCTTGGCGAACTGGTCGAGCACGATCTTGGCGCCGATGTATTGCAGCTCCGAGCCGCCGCCGGCCAGCGGGCCGGTCAGGTCGTAGATCACGCCGATCTTGAGTTTCTTCTCCTGGGCCTGAGCGGAGACCGCCAGACCAAAGGCCGCAACCGCAGCCACCATCCCGCCCATGAAGCGGGCGACCTTGCCCATGGACATAAGTCCTCCCTAATGCCGCTTGTTTTGCGTTTCTCCCAGGACGTGCATCACAGGGGGCAGGCAGGAGGATGTCAAGCTCTCGCCGGACCGCGGGCCTCCAACGCCGCATCGACCCAGGGTCGATGCGGCGTTGGAGGCCCGCGGTCCGGCAAGACGGTCTAAGGCCGCCCCTCGCCCGGCGTCAGGATGTCGAACATCAGCGGATTGGGCTCCATCTCGACGATGGTGAACAGCACGGCGAGGCGCGACGGATCGCCTTCGATCCTGAGCTTGCCCGACTGGATTGCTTCCTGCGCCGCCACCTTGCCCAGAATCATGGCATCGAGCGTGTCGCGCGTGGTGATGACCGAGGCGCTGGCCTTGTCCGACCATTCGCCCAAACGATGCGTCAGCGTCGAGTGCCGGAGCGTCTGCGCCAGCTTCTCGTTGCGATCGGTGAAGTGCCAGTTGATCACCATCGTCTGACCCGCGGCCTTCGCCGCATCGAGGCGGATCGCCATCATGTCGAAGAACGTATCGGTCGAGAGACCCGCCAGCGTGTCGGCGCCGATGGCGATGCGCGAGGACAGCTTGAAGACGCCATGGCGCAGCTCCTGCGCGCCGTAGAGGAAGGCGTTGCGCCAGGTCGCCGATTCCGCCTGATAGCCCATCTGCTCCAGCGCATCGGCGCAGAGCGCGCGCGCCTCGATGTTCTCGGGATCGGCGTAGACCACCTCCTTCATGACCTGCGCCACCCAGCGATACTCTCCTTTGGCAAAGTCGGCCTTGGCACGGGCGATCGCGGCAGCCGCTCCGCCCATGTACTCGACGAACTTGGCGGCGGCGCGCGCCGGCGGCAGCGGATGGAGATTGCAGGGGTTGGCGTCGTACCAGGAGAGATAGCGCTGGTAGACCGCCTTCACGTTGTGGCTGACCGAGCCGTAATAGCCGCGCACGGTCCAGCGCTCGGCCAGGCCCGGCGGCAGGTCGATCGCCTCGGCGATCTCGGCCGGCCGCCAGCCCTTGTTCATGTAGCGCAGCGTCTGGTCGTGGATGTGCTTGTAGAGATCGCGCTGAGATTCGAGATGATCGAGCACGGCCTCGCGGCCCCACACCGGCCAATGGTGCTGGCCGACCAGGATGTCGGTATCGGCTGAATACATCGCGATGGCATCGCCGATGTACTTCGCCCAGATGCGTGGATCGCGCGCCACCGCGCCACGCAGCGGGATGAAGTTGTGCAGCACCGGGCAGGCGTTCTCCGCCATGTTGAGCACGCGCAGGCCGGGATAGAACATGTGCATCTCGGCCGGAGCCTCGGTCTCGGGCGCCAGCTGGAAGACGATGCGTACGCCGTCGATCGTGTGCTCCTCGACCGGCTGCACGATGCTCATGGTCGGCGCGATCAGGCCGGTGCTGCCGCGGGCCACGCTCTTGCCCAGGCCGGCGTCGACCTGGCCGCGCGGACCGCGCGGCAGCATGGTGCCGAACTGGAACTGAGCGCGGCGCGCCATCGGCATGCCGGCCAGCACGTTCTCGCCGGTGACCGCCTCCATGAAGCCGTCGGGTGCGATGACCCGGACCCTGCCCGCCTTGACGTCGGCCTCGTCGATCACGCCGCGCACGCCGCCGTAATGATCGACGTGGCTGTGGGTGTAGATCACCGCCACCACCGGCTTCTGTGGCCGGTGCGTGAAGTAATGTGCCAGGGCCGCGCGCGCGACCTCGGCCGTGGTCAGCGGATCGATCAGGATCAGCCCACTGTCGCCCTCGATCACCGTCATGTTGGAAATGTCGAAGCCGCGCAGCTGGTAGAGCCGGTCGGTGACCTTGAACAGGCCGTTGGCCATGTTGAGCCGCGCCATGCGCCACAGGCTGGGATTGACAGTGGCCGGCGCCAACTCGCCGTCGATGAAGGCATACTCGCCGAGGTTCCACAGTACGCTGCCGCTCGCCGACTTCACCATGCCATCGGGCACCGGCGCGATCAGGCCGCGGCTCGCCGCCTCGAAATCCTTCTGCTCGCCGAACGGCAGCTTGCTTGCCATCGCCGCATTGGCCGCCCGGGTCGCAGGCTCGGCATCGCGCGCGACGTCGAGATGCGACGCCGGAACCGGTACCGCGGATGGTGTGGCCATTCTTCTTCCCCTTGTCCCTGCCGGCGCGCACTCTGCGGTTCAGCCATGGCCCAGCGCAAGCTCTCGCTCGCCGTCATCCGCCGCACGGTTTCTGCATTGGCCGGCGTGGAAGAAGGCACGTCCTACGGCACGCCGGCCTGGCGGCACAAAGGCAGGCTTCTGGCGCGCCTGCATCAGGACGGTGAATCGATCGTGCTCAAGGTCGGCAACGAAACGCGCGATCACCTGCTGCAGGCCGATCCGGAGACGTTCTTCATCACCGACCACTATGTTGGCTATCCAATGGTGCTGGCGCACCTTGACCGACTCAGCACCGTCGACCTGAAAAAGCTGTTGCTGCGCTCAATGGCAACGATGGGCTCGAAGAAGCAAACTATGTAGGAATGAAGTCAGGACGTGGCACACCCGGCATCAAATCGTAAGCTTTGGCTATGGCCTGCTCCGGCGTTTGGACCATCCCGCTGTCGAAGTAAATTGCCTTGAGCCACAGTGCCTCTTCCATCCCGACGCCGTGCCAAGTGAATTGAAGAGTCTTGGTCAGCATTTTCTCACCTCGCATCGTAAAGGCAGCATCGCGCTCGCCGCCAGCCACCAGATGCCGGCAGGCCCAGTCGCCGAACCCGCGTGCTGGCCCGTCCCGGCCGGAGGGACGCTTGACACCGGATGTCTCGTAGAGCTTCAAGCCGAGCGCCGGGGCTCCTCCCGCAAGCGCAGTCGCAAGGTACTCACCCAAAAACCGCCGGAGGTGGGCACGCGCGCCATCGACCGCCTTGGGTGCAATATGCTCCCAGACTTGCCATTCAGCGTCGACAGCTCGGGCAAACTCGGTTTCAGCGCCATCGCCTCGACTGAGCCACTTGCATAGCCCGAGTGCCTGGCGCCATTGGTACAATGCGAAATGCCACGAAAAATTCCTTGGCACGTCGTCCGAGAAGAGCTGCCGGTCGGGTTCCGGCTGTCTCTCCATCCACGCCGTCAGCTTCTGCACCATCGGGCGAACCTCGTCCGCCAAACCAACGATGTAAGCCCCGACCAGGCTCCCTGCTTGGCAACTTGAATAATGGCCGCGCGCCCTGGGATGGACAGATTCAGGATCTGACTTGGCATGGAAGTCGAGAAAGAACTCCAGCCAAGAACGGCGCCTGTCCTCCGGATCGAATTCGGGCAGCATGACCTTCTCCTACACGGGTGTACGGACCACCCAATAGGAGACGAAAGCCGACTTTACGTCGTTACACAGGAAACGACGGAGACCCGCACTACTGCCGGCCAACGGGGCCGAGTGGAAACGCCAATCCTACGGCACGCCGGCCTGGCGGCACAAAGGCAAGCTCCTGGCGCGCCTGCATCAGGATGGCAAATCGATCATGCTCAAGGTCGGCAACGCAACGCGTGACCATCTGCTGCAGGCCGACCCGGAGACCTCCACTACATCAGCTATCCGACCGTACTGGCGCGGCTCGACCACCTGAGTGCGGCGGACCGAAAGAGGCTATTGGTTTGGGCTATCGGAGGACATACGGGTCGGCGGAAATGAAATCCGGACGTGGAATGCCCGGCATCGAATCGTAGGCTTTGGCGAAGGCCTGCTCCGGCGTTTGCACCACGCCGCTGTCGAAATAGATTACCTTGAGCCATAGCGCCATTTCCGTCGAATTGCCGCCCGCGTATAGCCTTGGGAGCAGATTTTCCATCAGCATGGCTTTCCCGTGGTCGACAAAACTCTTGTCACGGGATCGGTTGTCAAGGAGATGCCGACAGGCCCAGTATCCGAATCGTACACGTGACGCCTCAGGTTCCATTGGCGATTTCATTTCAGCAGCCTCGAAAATCTTGAGTCCGAGCAGCGGCGCATCACCGGCGAGAGCTGTTGCGAGGTGGACGCCCATGTAGCCACGCCGGTCCTCGCGCACTTCCTCCCCGACTTCGCCGTTCGCCAATGCCAGCAACTGCCAATCCGCGGCAGCAGCGGCGGTCAGATTGGCAAACGCCCGATCGCCTCGACCGAGCCATCTGCACACTCCCAAAACCAGTCGCCAGCTGACGAGCGCGTCCCGCCAAAACTCGACGCTTCGTCCGGTTCCCGTATAAACGGCGCGATCCGGTTCCGGATGGCTCTCCATCCAGGCGACGTGCTTCTCAACGGCCCCCTTGAGCTCACGCGCAAAGCCGTAAAGATAGCCCCGGACCAACGACGAAGTTTGCATCTCCGCGTAACCGCGATCAGCGATGTGCTGAGTTTCCGGTGACTCGTTTGGATCGGCAAACGGCTTACTGTCGATGACGCCCTTGAGTCGGCTTTGCAGCCAGGCGTCTCGTGATCTTGCGAGATTGAATTCAAGCATTGCGTCACCTCTGAGGTTCGCCCGGAATCCCTTTTCGGACAGCTCTGAAGTAGCCACCGTAGGCATTGCCCGTGCCGACGATGCACAGGTTGTAGTTGCCCTTGGACAGCTCGTGCAGGGCCGTGTCGCCAACGTCCCCAGCCAGCGCCCCCGCATCGACCGCGCGGTCAATGTATTCTTTCGCCTTGCTATATCTCAGGCTAGGAATTCCGATCATGCTTCGCCCGACTTGCCGCGTCGCACTCCGCGATTTGGAGTCCCATTCCATCGGCAGACCCTCCGGCCCGATCGTGAAAACGTCCGGACCCTGCTCACCTGCTGGATTTCCGTAGTGCACGATCTTCTCGTAGGGAATGGCATTTTCGATGCGGTTCTTGAGCTCAAGCTCGCCCCTATAGCCGTTCCAATGGCGAATGTAGTCCGGATCATACGCGGAGCCGCCTTTGGGTGCGGGGAAGCCAGGCGCCACTCGGATGTTCACTGCCGTATCGACGCCGTCTGGTCCGCTGTACTGTCCGCGAGGAGCCGGTAGCCCGGGCATCTCTCGGACGGCGCGACAGGCCAGCACGCGCTCCTCTTCAGGATCGCGTTGCCTTGCCTCTTCAAGAATTTTGGCGTCGATCCTGGTAGGCGCCAGCGAGGTCGGCGGATTCCAAGGGTCCGTTGCGGCGGAGTCACCTGCCACGGAGCCGGCACTCGCCGTCGGCGGTCGTGGCGGGTCCGTATCTCTTGGCGGTCGGGCCATTGCACTGGCGCCAGAGTCCGCCGACTCCGCCGGCGCACTTCGTCCAAGCGCTTGGTTGAGTTGCTCGTGATTGATGACAGTATTGACGCTGCCGTCTCTGCCCACCTGTTGCCAGGCTTCCACTGGCAACGTCTCCCATTTCGCCCCGATGCCGAACAAGCCGTCATGAACGCGTCGCTCGACCTCCAGGGATTGCTGACCAGGGCGCACGCGAGCGCGGAGGCCATCGCCGAGATCGGCGGTCTCGGACTGCGTGTTGGTCGGAATCAACAGGAAGGGCAATGCAGCCGCTGCAGTAGGCCCCGCAGCGGCAACGACAGGAGCAAATCTCGCAGCAAGGGCCGCAAGGTCAATTGGCGCGGCAGCACTTGCCGGGACGGCGATGGACGCGGCAGAAGACGCCGATGGCACCATACCAGGCGGACGGAACGCCACCCTGTCTGAGGATGCCGTGGCATCGATGGGCGCGAACGCACCGGCCATCAAGCGAACGTCGCCGGGTGCCATCCGATTGATGCCAGCGACGTCGTTCGGCTGCTCTTGCGGTTCCACAGGCTGGAACGCCCCCGCCATCAGCCCAACGCCGCCAGGCATCTCCCCAGCTTGGACTTCGCTGCCTCCAGTTGGGAGCCTCAACCACGGGGGCGATGCGGTGCCGGACGGAGGGTCGTCCGCCGTACTCAGGTCCGCACCGGTCGTTGGTGGGCGCCAATCGTGCAGGCCAGGTACGCCGATCGGCCCAACATCAGTCGGGCGCACCCGAAAGCCAGGTGGATCTTCCGATGGCGGCGGCGAACCTAGCCAACGCCAGAAAGGATCAAAGCCCAAATTAGTCATGAACGCTCTCCTGCGGACATTGCTGGCGGCGCTGGATTGGCGCGTCCACGGAGTATAGCACTAACGTTATTTTGTGTAAACACTTACGTTATTATCAATAACAGCACTCATCCTTGCCCGGGCAGACGACTCTTCGGGGGAAGGTGTTACATCCTGTCAGAGGATGACGTCAGTGAAGGCAGACCGGATCAGCCCTCGACCTTGATGTCGTTGTCCTTGACCACCTTGGTCCAGCGCGCGGTCTCGAACTTCAGCTTTTCCAGATAGGCCTCGGGCGTGCTGCCGGTGGTGAAGAAGCCGAGGTCGCCGAACTTCTTCTTCACCTCGGGATCCTTGATGATCTCCTGGCAGAGCGCGTTCAGCCGATCGATCACGGGGCGCGGGACGCCGGCGGGCGCGACCAGGCCGTAGAACACCGCGCTCACCATGTCGGGCATGCCGAGCTCGATCACCGTCGGCACGTCGGGACACACCGGCGAGCGTTCGGCGGACGCCACGACCAGGCCCTTCATGCGTCCGGCCCTGACGTGATTGCCGGTCGGCAGCACGACGTCGCACTCGATCGGCACATGGCCCGCTAGCACGTCGCGGATCGCCTCGGCCGAGCCCTTGTAGGCCACGACCTCGAGGTTGAGCCTGTTGCGGCTCTTGAAGAGCTCCATCCAGAGATGCGGCTGGTTGCCGATGCCCGAGGTGGCGAAGCGCACTTTCTGCGGCTGCTTGTTCACCCACTCGGCGAACTCGGGCCAGTTGTTGGCCGGGACGTCGTTGTTGTAGGCGATCAGGTCGGGAATGTCGGCCAGGGTCGAGATCGGCTGGAAGTCCTTCAGGGGATCGTAGGGCTGCTTCAGGCCGAGCGCGGCATTGGTCGCGAGCGTCGTGGTGCCGAGCAGCAGCGTCTGGCCGTCGGGCCTGGACTTGGCCACCACCTCCATGCCGATGATGGTGTTGCCGCCGCCGCGATTCTCGACGATCACCTGCTGGCCGAGCAGCGCCGTCATCTTCTCGGCGACCAGGCGGCCGGCCGTGTCGGTGGCGCCGCCGGGAATGTAGGGCACCACGATCCTGACCTGGCCGCTCGGCCACGCCTGCGCGCGCACCGAGGAGGCGCCGACGATGGTCCAGCCAGCGGTCCCCGCCAGCATGCTGCGTCGCTTGAGCATCGTTCCCATCCCATCCTTGTTCGACTGATATTGGCTTGACACCATTTCCCAACATAGCGCACTTGTCGGCGCCATGACGAACCTCCGGGTCGACATCCGACGCCGCCGCCGCACCGCTCGAAGAGCGCGAGTGCGATGACGCACGCTGCGTCCGTCCGCAAGCCGCGCTCCTGAGCGCGGCTTTTTTGTTTTTGAGCCCGAGAGAATTGAGCCATGACCCACGATGCCAGCAAGATCTCACCCTTCGCCCCGACCAAGCTCGCAGCCCTGCCGGCGATCGAGGGGGTCCGCTTCGCCGCCTGCGAAGCCGGCATTCGCTACAAGAACCGCGACGACCTGATGATCGCCGTGCTCGACCCGGGCACCACGGCGGCCGGCGTGCTGACGCAATCGAAGACGTGCTCTGCGCCTGTGCTGTGGTGCCGCGAGAGCCTCAAGACCGGCCAGGCGCGCGTGCTGGTGGTCAACGCAGGTAACGCCAACGCCTTCACCGGCAAGCGCGGCCGTGAAGCCGTCGAAGCCACCGCCGAGTTCGCGATCAAAGCCACGGGCTGCGACCGGAGCGAGGTCTACCTGGCAGCGACCGGGGTCATCGGCGAGCCGCTGCAGGCCGAGAAGTTCCGGCATCTGCTCGATGGGCTCGTTAAATCGGCCGAGCCCGGCGCCTGGACCAGGGCGGCACGCGCCATCATGACAACCGACACCTATCCCAAGCTCGCCACCCGCAAGGCGAAGATCGGCACTGTCGAGGTCTCGATCAACGGCTTCTGCAAGGGCGCCGGCATGATGGCGCCCGACATGGCGACCATGCTTTGCTTTCTGTTCACCGACGCGGCCGTCTCGGCGGCCGCGCTGCAGCAGATCGTGAGCAGCGGCGCCAACACCAGCTTCAACTGCATGACGGTCGACGGCGACACCTCGACCAGCGACACCTGCCTGATGTTCGCCACGGGCGCCGCCGCGAAACGCGGCCAGAAGCCCATCGACGAGGCCGGCGATCCGGCGCTCGCTGCGTTCACGCAGGCGACGCACGAGCTGTTGAAGGAACTCGCGATCATGGTGGCCAAGGATGGCGAGGGCCTGTCGAAGTTCGTGACGCTCAGGATCGAAGGCGCCGAAAGCGACGCTGCCGCCCGCCGCATCGGCCTGTCGGTCGCGAACTCGCCCCTGGTCAAAACCGCGATCGCCGGCGAGGACCCGAACTGGGGCCGTGTCGTCATGGCGGTCGGCAAGTCGGGCGAGGCCGCAGACCGTGACAGCCTTTCGATCTGGTTCGGTAGTCACGTCGTCGCGGAAAGAGGCGAACGCGCGGCGAGCTACCACGAGCCAACGATCGCCGCCTACATGAAGGCGCGCGAGATCGGCATTCGAATCGACGTCGGCGTCGGCGGCCCCGGCTGCGCCACGATCTGGACCTGCGATCTCACGCAGGACTATTTCGCGATCAACGCCGACTACCGAAGCTGAGGCCGGCCCAGCGACAGGCACAAAGTTTGCAGGCGCGCCTTATGCCGCTCGGCCCAATGGCCGCCGATTTACGGCCCCCAATCAAGGGCGACGGCACCCGGTGAAACACCAGCAGGAGGAGTGTCAGATGGCCTCTTTGGACCTGTCTCCAGCAATCGCCGCCCTTCGGACGCAACCCGAGGAGTTCGAATTCTCAAACGATACCCTGCACCACCTTGGCAGCGGGCACAGTTTCCGATTTCCCAGCGAGGACAGCGTGGAAATCCACGCCGATTGCGGCTGTGCGCTTTTGAAAGCATCACAGGAACAGACGAGGCTATTTCACGCGGCCTATCGCGAGTGGCACGCATCCTATTGGCGGCCTTTGGAAATCAACCGCGAATTCGCTTCGCACTTTGAACTGACGTTGTGGCGGCGGGCAGCTATTTGGCTGCTCCGCCGTCTATTGGCCACGCCGCGGATGAAGGCCAACATCGGTCGGACGGACCTGGCATATCTGATGGTTCATCATCACTGAGTGACCGGACCAAGGGCACGGGTACCACGCAGTGCCCAAAGCCTACGCACAAGTGCGCGGACTACCGCAGCTGAGGCCGGTTTCCACGCGCGGCGAGATGATAGTCGACGTACTGGCGCTGGATGGCGATTTGATCAGCCAGATGCTTGGCATCGTGCCAGACGCCCCAGATGAACGAGGAGCCACGACGCGACTGCCAGGGCAGGCCGAGGAAATACAGGCCCGGCTCGGGCGAGACGCCGCGCTGATGTCTCGGCCTGCCGTCCGCGTTGAAAACATCCAGCTCTATCCAACGGTAGTCCGCAACGAATCCCGTCGCCCAGATGATGGTGCTGATTCCCGCTTTCGCCAGATCGAGCGCCGAGATTGGATTGGTTATGCAATCTGAGTCCGGCCCGGTGGCCCTTGCCTCCGGCTCTTCCGGGAGGTCGAGACCGTTGCGCAGGGCGTATGCGTCGGCTTCGTCCAGCAGGGAGCGGAGATACAGGTCACCCTGGTCGAGGTTGTGAACGAGGTCCGGCGCGAAGCTGATCGCGCCGTCGGCATAGGCTTCCGTGCGCCCGACCAGGATCATTCCCTTCGTGGCAAGACGCCGGAAGTCGATCGTATGGCCGCCGCGTACACCGCTCACGGCGATCGTCACGTGTTCCCTGCCCGGCTCCCGAGCGACGGCGTCCCATTTGCCCAGTACGCCGAGCCACCAGCAGTAATCGCGGCCACGATAGGCTCGCGGCGGACGGTCGTGCGGGCCGATCGACAGGTAGACGCGACGTCCGGACTCGAGCAGTTCTTCCGCGATCTGTGTACCTGAGGACCCGGATCCCACGACGAGAATCGCGCCTTCGGGCAATTGCGCCGGATTGCGGTAACCCGTGGAGTGCATTTGCACGATCGGGGCTTGCTGCGGAACCAGCTGGGGAACGACGGGACGCTGGAAGGAGCCAGTTGCCGCGACGACGCTGTTGGCCTCAATGACGCCTCTGGAGGTTTCGACGCGGAAGCCGGGACGACCGATCCTTCTTTCGACCTTCGAGACGTCGACACCGCAACGGACGGGGGCCGAGATCTTCTTGGCAAAGGCGACGAAATAGTCCGCCACCGTTTCCTTGGAGGGGAAATCGTCTGGACCGACGCTCCGGTCGACATCGGAAAACGCAAGGCTCGGAAAGCGATCGTGCCAGGCCGGGCCGTTCGCGACCAGCGAATCCCATCGTTCCGAGCGCCAGCGCTCGGCGATCCGATGCCGCTCGACGACGATGTGAGGCACGCCCGCCCGACTGAGATGCTCACTCATGGCCAGGCCCGCCTGGCCCGCACCGATGACAAGCGTGTCGATCTCTTCAACTGACATTGTCGCCATACCGAGACTGTGTACGCAGCGACGTACCCTACCAATATGCCTTCGTTCTCGGCACGACGATTCTCTGGTCGCAGCGGGTCGGCTACTCCGCAGGCTTCAGCGACGCCTGGCTCATGTCGCGCTCGCCAGGCAGCATCGAGATGGCACAGAAGCCCAGGAAGGCCACCCCCGCCAGGACCATCAGCAGCACCGGGAATCCTGCCGCCTTCACGGTCGGGCCGATCAGGGCGACGACGACGGAGCTGACGCCGAAGCCGATGGCCAGTCGCGCTCCAGTGACGCGGCTCCTCATGCGGTCATCGATGTACTTCACGATCATTGCGTCGGTGAACGGGATGGCGCCGAACACCAGCAGCATGAAGCCGATCGCGGTTATGAACAGCGCCCAGTCCTGGACCTGCGAGGCGATCAGGAACAGCGGCACCTGCAGGAGCACGATGGGGATGTAGATATTCTTCAGCGGATAGCGGTCTATCAGCTTGCCAACGACCAGCTGCGCCAGCGAAGCGAGCGAAAAGATCACGAACAGCATCATCGCGAGCTCGGCCGGATCCTGCACCGCGCCCTTCACGCGCTCGCGCAAGAGCTCGCCGTTACCGTTGGTCGTGAAGTTGAAGACGATACTGCCGGTAACGGCGGTGAAGGTCATGATGGCGAAGACGCGCGCCATCACCGACGGCGGCAGGTCGATCATCTTCTGCTTGCGCTTGGCCGGCGCCTCCTCTTCGCGCGGCACCAGGATCACGAAGGCGACGGCGCAGACCAGGCAAATGATACCGGGGACGATAAAGGCCATCTGCCAGCCGAAGCGCTGGGCGATGTAGACCGAGACGCCGGCGGCGATGGCAATGCCCATGTTCCCGGCGAGGCCGTTCAGGCCGATGGTGAAGCCGTAGTTCTTGGCCTTCTGCACCAGCATCGGGATGCCCACGGGGTGATAGATCGAGGCAAAGGCGCCCATCAGGGTCAGCGCCACGCCGATCTGCCACTTGTTGCTGCAGAGCGCGATGATCAGCGAGGACACGCCCATGCCGGCGAAGAAGATCACCATCATGATCCAGCGACCCCAATGGTCACCCAACCGGCCGCTCACGATCGAGCCCATGCCGAACATGAACAGCGCGCCGTAGTTGAAGGGCGTGAGCTCGGTCCATTCGACGCCCCAGACGCCCGCGATCACGCCCCAGGTGTAGGCGAAGACCACGATGATCCAGTGGTCCATGGCATGGCCGATATTGAGCAGGATCGACGTCGGACTGGTGTGACTCATTCTTACGCTTCCTCCATTTGCCCCCGAGACTACGGTTGGCCGTTCTGTCTGTCTTGCGCTAGACTGCCAACTTATGTCGCGAAAGAGACAATCGGCATCCAGCCGCTCCACCGATCCGCTCGACTATCAGCGTGTCCCTCGGGCCGTTGCCGCGATGCCCAAGGATTTCGCCGCGGGCTTCGTGGTGCTGCCGCACGTCCATGAGCGCGCCCAGCTGATCTACGCCACCGCCGGAGCGATGCGCGTGTCGACCGACACCGGCATGTGGATGGTTCCCCCGCAGCGCGCCCTGTGGATGCCGGCCGGCGTGCGCCACAGCATCCTGATGCTGAGCGAGCTCTCCATGCGCACGCTCTATCTGCGCGAGGATGCGGCCGCGTTCATGCCGCAGGTCTGCCGCGTGCTGCCAGTGTCGCCACTGCTGCGCGCGCTGATCGTGCGCGCGACGGAACTGCCGCTGAATTACGACGAGGACGGGCCGGCCGGCCATGTCTTTGCCCTGATCCTGGCCGAGCTGCATGGCCTGCAGTCCCTGCCACTGCAATTGCCCATGCCCAGCGATGCCAGGCTGCGCGCGCTTTGCCAGGCGTTGCTGGATGCACCTGGCGATCCGCGCACCCTCGGTGAGTGGGCAAAGACGCTGAACGCCAGCGCACGAACGTTGGCGCGGCGGTTCCAGAGCGAGACCGGACTCTCCTTCGGCGCCTGGCGGCAGCAGGCGCGGGTGCTGGAAGCGATGGGCCGGCTGGGAAATGGCGCTCCAGTGACGCAGGTGGCTCTCGATCTGGGCTACGACAGCGTTAGCGCCTTCAGCGCGATGTTCCGACGCGCCGCGGGCGCTTCGCCCAGCGATTTCCGACACCGTCCATGAGTCGAAAGGCCATTCGAAATCTGTGGTTTTGTTGTTTCAATGCAAGCCGTTAGCACACAGGGTTCTTGACGTGACCATCGCGAATCTCCCCAATGCGCGACCCTTTTGGGCTATGGTGTAAACTGTCATTTACCCGGCTGCTGTTGCGGCGCCTGGAGTTTCTGTTGAAGCCGACCGACATCAAGAATCCTGACTACTTCCACAAGGTCGTCGACTGCCAGTGGGCCTGTCCCGCGCATACCCCGGTCCCCGAGTACATCCGACTGATCGCGCATGGGCGTTACTCCGACGCCTACATGATCAATTGGAAGTCCAACGTCTTCCCGGGGATCCTGGGGCGGACCTGCGACAGACCCTGCGAACCCGCGTGCCGGCGCAGCCGCGTCGAGGACGAGACCCTGGTCAAAGGCAAGAAGGAGCCGGTCGCGATCTGCCGGCTGAAGCGCGTCGCCGCCGACTATAAGGACGAGGATATCGGCGGGCGCATGCCCAAGGCGCCGGCGAAGAACGGCAAGCGCATCGCCTGCGTAGGCGGCGGCCCCGCATCCCTCACGGTGGCGCGCGATCTCGCTGTCCTGGGCTACGAGATCGTGATCTACGACCAGGATCCCAAGCTCGGCGGCTTCATCCGCACCCAGATCCCGCACTTCCGCCTGCCCGAATCGGTGATCGACGAGGAGGTCGGCTACATCACCGGCATCGGCAACATCGAGTTCCGCCACCAGAAGGTCGACTCGATGAAGAAGATCCTGGGCGAAGGCTACGATGCGATCTTCGTCGGCTGCGGCGCGCCGCGCGGCCGCGAGCTCGACGTGCCCGGCCGCAAGGAAGCCGCGGAAAACATCCATATCGGCATCGACTGGCTGTCGTCGGTCTCGTTCGGCCACACCACCAAGGTCGGCAAGCGCGTGATCGTGCTGGGCGGCGGCAACACCGCCATGGACTGCTGCCGCACCGCGCGGCGTCTCGGCGGCGAGGACGTCAAGGTGATTGTCCGCTCGGGCTTCGACGAGATGAAGGCGTCTCCCTGGGAGAAGGAAGACGCGATGGGCGAGGACATCCCCATCCTGAACATGCTGGTGCCCAAGGAAGTCACCCACAACAACGGCAAGATCACCGGCGTGCTGTTCGAGAAGGTGAAGGCGGAATACGACGCCAAGGGCCGCCGCTCGCTGATCCCGTCGGGCGAGCCCGACCAGCATTTCGAATGCGACGACGTGCTGGTGGCGATCGGCCAGGAGAACGCCTTCCCGTGGATCGAGAAGGACGCCGGCATCGAGTTCGACAAGTGGGGCCTGCCGCGGCTCAACGAGGCGACCCTGCAAAGCACGCAGCCAAAGGTGTTCTTCGGCGGCGACGCGGCCTTCGGCCCCAAGAACATCATCTGGGCGGCCGCGCACGGCCACGATGCGGCGATCTCCATCCACAAGATGCTGGTCGGCGAGAACGTCGAGGAGCGCCCGGCGCCCGGCGTCAACATCGTCAGCCAGAAGATGGGCATCCACGAGTGGAGCTACGACAACGCGCCCACCATCGACCATCGCTTCAAGGTGCCGCATCGCGCCAAGGTCGAGGCGCTGAAGGACATCATGGCCGAGGTCGAGCTCGGCTTCGATCCCAAGCTCGCCTTCGACGAGGCCCAGCGCTGCCTGAACTGCGACGTGCAGACGGTGTTCACCGGCACGCTCTGCATCGAGTGCGACGCCTGCGTCGACATCTGCCCGATGGACTGCATCACCTTCACCGATAACGGTGAGGAGAAGGACATCCGCCAGCGGCTCAGCGCGCCCGCGCTGAACGCGACGCAGGACCTCTACATCGGCAACGACCTCAAGACCGGCCGTGTCATGGTCAAGGACGAGGATGTCTGCCTTCATTGCGGGCTGTGCGCCGAGCGCTGTCCGACCGGCGCGTGGGACATGCGCAAGTACTACATGGAAATGACTCAAGCGGAGCACGCATGCCGCAAGCAATAGCCGCCGTTAACGACTTCGTCGTCAAGTTCGCGAACGTCAACGGATCGGGGTCGGCCTCCGCCAACGAGCTGTTCGCCCGATCGATCCTGCGCATGGGCGTGCCGGTCAGCCCGCGCAACATCTTCCCGTCGAACATCCAGGGCCTGCCCACGTGGTACGAGGTCCGCGTCACCGAGAAGGGCTATCTGGGTCGGCGCGGCGGCGTCGATATGATGGTGGCGATGAACCCGCAAACCTGGAACGAGGACGTGAAGGAGCTCGCCCCGGGCGGCTACCTGTTCTACGACAGCACCAAGCCCATGCCGTCGTCCGCCTTCCGCGAGGACATCAACATCGTCGGCGTGCCGCTGACGGCCATCACCAACGCCACCTATACCGACGCCCGGCAGCGCCAGCTGTTCAAGAACATCATCTATGTCGGCGCGCTCTCGATCCTGCTCGATATCGATCCGGAGGAGATCAAGAAGCTCTTCTCCGAGCAGTTCCGCGGCAAGGAGAAGCTGCTCGATTCCAACGTCAAGGCGCTGAACCTCGGCCGCGACTGGGCAACCCAGCATCTCGACAAGGACCTGGTGAAGCTGAAGGTCCGGCGCGCCAACAATGTCGGCAAGAAGATCTTCGTCGAGGGCAACAACGCGGCGGCGCTAGGCGCCGTCTATGGCGGCGCCACGGTGTGCGCATGGTACCCCATCACGCCCTCCTCGTCGCTCGCCGAGGCATTCCAGTCGCACTGCAAGCGGCTGCGCCACGACAAGGACGGCAAGGCCAAGTACGCCATCGTCCAGGCCGAGGACGAGCTCGCCTCGATCGGCATCGTGATCGGCGCCGGCTGGAACGGCTCGCGCGCCTTCACCAGCACCTCGGGACCTGGCATCTCGCTGATGACCGAGTTCATCGGCCTTGCGTCGTTCGCCGAGGTCCCGGCGGTGATCGTGAACGTGCAGCGCGGCGGGCCGTCGACCGGCATGCCGACGCGCACCCAGCAGTCCGACCTGCTCTCCTGCGCCTACGCCTCCAACGGCGACACCAAGCATGTGCTGCTGTTCCCCGAGGACCCCAAGGAGTGCTTCGACTTCACCGCCGACGCCCTCGACCTCGCCGACCGCCTGCAGACGCCGGTGTTCGTCATGACCGACCTCGACATCGGCATGAACCATCGGCTGTGCGAGCCGTTCGTGTGGGACGACAAGCGCGCTTACGACCGCGGCAAGGTCATGACCGCAGCCGACCTCGATGCCGGCAAGACCTTCGGCCGCTACCTCGACGTTGACGGCGACGGCATCCCCTTCCGCACCTACCCCGGCACGCACCCGACCAAGGGCTCCTACTTCACCCGCGGCACGACCAAGGACGAGTACGCGCGCTACTCCGAGGAAGGCCCGGTCTATGTGCGCAACATGGAACGGCTGCTGAAGAAGTTCGAGACGGCGCGCAAGATCACGCCGCAGCCGCTGCGCTACTCCTCGCCCAAGGCGACGCGCTTCGGCGTGATCTATTTCGGCTCGACCAGCCCGGCGATGGCCGAGGCGCTGGACCATCTCGAGGAGGCGGGCAACCACGTCAATGCGCTGCGTGTCCGCGCCTTCCCCTTCGCCCAGGCGGTGGAGGACTTCATCCACGAGCACGACCGCGTGTTCGTGGTCGAGCAGAACCGCGACGGCCAGCTGCGCTCGATGATCATGAACGAGTTCACGCTCGACGCGCGCAAGCTCGTTCCCGTGCTGCACTATGACGGCACGCCCATCACCGCGCGCTTCATCGCGGCCGACATCGCCAAGAAGCTCGCCCAGTTCAAGGTAGTTCCGTTCGAGAAGGCGGCGTCATGACCTATATCGCCAAGCCCAAGCTCCACCATCCGTCGCTGGTCAAGAACAAGGCCGGCTACACCCGCCGCGACTACGAGGGCGCGGTGTCGACGCTGTGCGCCGGCTGCGGCCACGATTCGATCAGCGCCGCCATCATTCAGGCCTGCTACGAGCTCGACATCCTGCCTCATCAGGTGGCCAAGCTGTCGGGCATCGGCTGCTCGTCCAAGGCCCCGACCTACTTCGTCGGCGCCAGCCATGGCTTCAACACCGTGCACGGCCGCATGCCGTCGGTGATGACCGGCGCCAACCTCGCCAACCGCGACCTTATCTACATGGGAGTGTCGGGCGACGGAGACTCAGCGTCCATTGGCCTCGGCCAGTTCGCTCACATCATGCGCCGCGGCGTGAACATGACGTATATCGTCATGAACAACGGCGTGTACGGCCTGACCAAGGGCCAGTTCTCGGCCACCGCCGACAAGGGCTCGATCAGCAAGAAGGGTGTCGCCAACTCCGACGAATCGATCGATATGGTGTCGCTCGCCATCCTGATGGGCGCGACCTTCGTCGGCCGCTCCTTCTCGGGCGACAAGCACCAGCTGGTGCCGCTGATCAAGGCCGCGATGAGCCACAAGGGCGCGTCGTTCCTCGACGTCATCAGCCCGTGCGTCGCCTTCAACAACCACGCCGGCTCGACCAAAAGCTACGACTATGTGCGCGAGCACAACGAGGCGCTGAACCGCATCGACTTCATCGAGGGCCGTGAGGAGATCACGACGCAGTATGAGCCCGGCACCACGAAGGCCGTGCAGCAGCATGACGGTTCGTGGATCAAGCTGCGCAAGCTCGGCGAGGAGTACGATCCTTCCGACAAGATCGCCGCCATGAAGCGCGTGCAGGAGGGCCTGCAGGCCGGCGAGGTCGTGACGGGCCTGCTCTACGTCGACCCGTCGCCGAAGGACCTGCACCACCACCTGAACACGGTCGATGCGCCGCTCAACACGCTGAACACGCCGGATCTCTGCCCCGGCCCGGCCGCGCTCGACAAGATCAACGCCAGCCTGCGCTGAGTTAGCCAGGCCGGTAGCGCCGCATTACCTCCTGCAGGAGGTCGAGCGGCAGGGCGTGCACGGTGCGGCCATCCCGGCCGGACATGGTCTCGGCCATGCACAACGCGTTCAGGATCGCCTCTTCGGTTGCCTCGGCCGCGGCCCTGAACAGGCTCGTCATCGCGTCGGGCGCAATCATCCTCACGGTGCTGATCCTGTCGTTCTGGCCGATATGATTGCCCGTCGAGAACGCGATGAAGATGTCGCCGCTTCCATTGGCGCCGATGCCGCCAACCCATGAGAGCCCCGTTGTCGCCCGGCGGGCAAGCCGCTGGCACTGGAGGGGAATGAGCGGCGCGTCGGTCGCCAGAACGACGATGATGGAACCGTCCGCCGCCGGTGGCGGGGCTACCGAGCGATGGGCCGGCACGACGTCTGGTCCGATCTCGCGACCGATCGGCACGCCATCGACGCGCAACAGATCACGCGCGCCATAGTTCGCCTGCACCAGGGCACCGACCGTGTAACGCTCGCCATTCTCGACGACCACGCGAGAGGCTGTGCCGGTGCCGCCTTTGAACTCGTGGCAGATCATGCCGGTGCCGCCGCCAACATTGCCTTCGGCAATGGCGCAGCCGCCGACCGCGCTGTCGAAGGCAGCGAACGCGTGCTCCTGGGTCAGCGTGAAAGCCTGGATGTCGCTCAGCCATCCATCGTAGGTCTCGGCGACCACCGGCAGATGGAAGGCCTGGGAAGCGCCGTCGCGAACGGCGATGGCCGTGATGGCGTCACGGACGATTCCCACCTGATAGGTGTTGGTGATGCCGATCGGCGCGCCGAGCAGGCCTTGCTCCGCGAGCCACGGAAGCCCGGTCATCTCTCCGTTGCCATTGAACGAAAACGTCCCCGCGAAGACGTAGTCGGTCCAGATCTCCGGCCCGCGCGGCCAGATGGCGGTGACACCCGTGCGGGCAATCCGCGGGCTGTCCTGGATGACGGTCGAGTAGCCCACTTTGACACCCGCCACGTCGGTAATGGCGTTGAACGGTCCGGGCGGGAGAGTTCCGACCTTGAGGCCGAGATCGCGCAAGCGGGCACGGGGCATTGCTGGTCCTAAAGCTTTGGCGGCACGAAGCCGCCGTACGCCTGCTCCAGCAGCTGCGCGAACTGGATCGGCGTCAGGTCCTCGAGGTAGGGCCCGATGATCTGCACGCCGATCGGCAAGCCGGTATCGGTGCGTCCGATCGGCGCCACGGTCGCCGGCAGGGCGCCAGCGGTGGCGGGCGCGGCCCAGACGAAGTTGTCGTCGTAGGGCACGGCCTGGCCGTCGATGTCGAGGCGGCGGGCGTTCGGCTCGGCGCGATCGTGCTTGAAGGCGGGCGTCGGCATGGGCGGGCAGAGCACGACGTCCCACTCCTTGAACAGCAGCGCCCATTGGTGTTGCAGCCGCGTGCGAACGTTGTTCGCGGCTTCCCATTCGCGCCAGCCCATGTTTGCGCTGCGCACGTAGATCGCGTCGAGGCTCTGGTCGTCGGGCTTCAGCGCCGCCGCGAGAGAGCGCATCTGCTCGTAGAACTCGGGCGGACGACCGTTGGTCATGATCGGGCCGAGCAGGCGCATGTAGTTGCGGGTCACCTCGGCGAGATCGGGCAGCAGCGGGCTTTGCCGCGCCACCGTGGCGCCTTCCTTGCCGAGGCGATCGGCCAGTTGGGCCAGCGCCGTGCGGATCGACTCGGCCGTCGGGCAGAGCGGATGGGTATCGATCACCAGCACGCGAAAGTCGCGCAACGCGCGACGGCGCGGCGGCGGCAGCTGCATCCGCCAGCCGATGCCGTCGCGCTGCTCGTCGGGTCCGGCGATCACGTCGAATTCGAGCGCCATGTCCTTTGCGCTGCGCGCCATCGGCCCCACCACGGCCAGGCCGTCGCCGGCCGATGGCAACGCCGGCTGTCGCGGGAAGTTATGGCCGCGCCTTGCGATGACGCCGTAAGTCGGCTTGTGGGCGAACACGCCGCAATAGTGCGCCGGCGTGCGCAGCGAGCCGCCGATGTCGGAGCCGAGCTCGAGCGCCACGTAGCCCGCTGCCAGAGCCGCCGCCGCGCCGCCCGAAGAGCCTCCGGGTGTGCGCTCCTTGTCGTACGGATTGTTCGTTGTGCCGTAGATCGGGTTCGTCGACTGCCAGTCGGCCAGCGCCACCGGCACGTTGGTCTTGCCGATGATCACGGCGCCGGCCGCCTTCAGCCGCTGGACCGGGACGGCGTCTTCGGTCGGCCGCCAGTCCTTGAAGGCGGGAATGCCCCAGGTCGTCGGCAGCCCCGCGACGTTGAACGATTCCTTCACCGTCATCGGCAGGCCGAGCAAGGGCCGCCGCTCGCCGCGCGCCAGCGCCTGGTCGGCCGCGATCGCCGCCTGGCGCGCGCGGTCGAAGTCACGCACCACCACGGCGTTGATGGATTTGTCGAGCGCCTCGATGCGGGCGATGCTCTGGTCGAGCAGCTCGACCGACGAGACGCGGCGAGCGGCCAGGTCGGCCAAAAGCTCACCGGCGGTGCGGTACGGCGCAGGTGTGGCCGTCTGGGCGAAGCCCCGCGTCGCCACGGCGGCGCCCGCCGCGGCGGCGCCAGCCAGGAAAGCCCGGCGGCCAGTCGTGGCGCCCTCCGGCTTGATCGAAGATTCCTCCATCGGGCCCTCCCCCACCTGCATCACCGCCATACTATGATGCAGTCTGGCGGCATGCCATCCAGGAGACACCCCATGGCCGAGCGCAAAGCGCGGATCGACCGGCTGTTGCTGGCCCAGGAGATCACCGAGTTCCTCTACCGCGAGGCCGAGTTGCTCGACGAGCGGCGCTATCGCGACTGGCTCGACCTGCTGGCCGATGACGTGCGCTACTGGATGCCGATGCGACGCAACGTCAAGTATGGCGACGACGAGGGCGAGTTCACCCGCGCCCAGAGCGACGTCAACTGGTTCGACGAGGGCAAGGAAACCCTGGAACGGCGCGTGAAGCAGATCGAGACCGGCATCCATTGGGCCGAGGAGCCGCGGTCGCGCCTTTCGCATCTCATCACCAACGTGGCCGTGCAGGGCGCCGAACCGTCCGTGGCCGCGGCCCAGGAGGTTGCGGTGACCTGCCGCTTCCTGATCTACCGCAACCGCGTCGAGACCGAGACCGACATCCTGGTCGGCCGGCGCGAGGATGCGCTCCGCCGCAACGGCGCGGGCTGGCTTCTGGCACGGCGCAAGATTATCCTCGACCAGAACGTGCTGCTGTCGAAAAACCTGACGTTCTTCATTTGAGGGGACGGCCATGGCGTTGAACGACAAGCGGGGCTACCGCCGCGGCCTGGTCGATCTCGGGGCCGGAGAGATCAGCCGCGAGATCTTCGTCAACGAGCACATCTATGCCGAGGAGCAGGAGCGCATCTTCGCGCGCGCCTGGCTGCATGTCGGGCACGAAAGCCAGATCCCCAAGCCCGGCGACTACTTCGTGTCGTCGATGGGTGAGGAATCGGTGATCCTGTGCCGCGACCGCGCCAACAAGATCCACGTCTTCCTCAACTCCTGCCGCCATCGCGGCATGAAGGTGTGCCGCTACGATCAGGGCTCCACCACCGTCTTCACCTGCCCCTATCACGGCTGGAGCTACGGCACCGACGGGCGGCTGGTGGGCGTGCCCTATTTCCGCGAGGCCTACCATTCGCGGCTCGACAAGGAGAAATGGGGCCTGGTCGAGGTCGCGCAATTGCACAACTACAAGGGCTCGATCTGGGCGACCTGGGATCCGGCGGCGCCGGGCTTCGTCGAGTATCTCGGCGACTTCACGCGCTATCTCGACCTGCAGCTCGACGGCTGGGACGGCCGCGACGGGCAGGCCGAGGTGCTGGGCGGCATCCAGAAATGGCTGGTCCCCTGCAACTGGAAGTTTCCGGCCGAGAATTTCAGCGGCGACACCTATCACAATATCAGCCACCGCTCGGTCGACCTGGCCGGCATCGGTCCCTCGGGCGCCGGCCGCCGCGACATGGGCGAGCGCGATGTCAGCCGCAAGCTGCACGTCTGCATCCCCGATCGCGGCCATCAGACCATCCACTACGTCCTGCCGGCCGGCAAGTCGCCGCCGCCCGCCTATCTGAATGCGCCGATCGTCGCCGAGTATTTCCGGCACTGCGAGGCGGAGCGGCGCCGGCTGCGCGGCGAGGAGGCGCGGCTGGTCGGCGCGCCGGGCGAGATCTTCCCCAACACCGCGCTGCTGTCGCGCCAGCCACGGACCATGGCGGTTTGGCATCCGCGCGGGCCCCATCAGACCGAATGCTGGCGCTGGTTTTTCGTCGATCGCGATGCGCCGTCGGAGGTGAAGCACTTCCTGCGCGACTACTACATCCGCTACTCCGGCCCGGCCGGCATGACCGAGCAGGACGACATGGAGAACTGGAACTACGCCCATGCCGCCAGTCGCGGCACCATCGCGCGGCGCTATCCCTACAACTACGACCAGGGGAACGGCACCGCCGTCACGGACTACGAGTACCAGGGCCTGCGCGTGCCCGGCGAGGTGATCGACCTCACCGAGATCCAGTCCAGCGAGCAGCCGATGCGGAACTTCTACCGCCGCTGGGCCGAGTTCATGGAGGCGAACGACTGGTCGGCACTCGCGACCTGGCGCGGCGGCGGCGAGCGCAAGGCAGCAGAATGAGGCGTACGGCATGAGCGGGCCGATCAACGTCCGCGACCTGGCGCCCGGCACCTCGGTCGTGCTTGCCGACGGCGCCGAGGCCGAGATCGTCAGCAATCCCGGCGACGGGGTATGGCTGTTCGCCCGATACCTGTCCTCACCTCGCGACCCGGCCCTGATTGGCCAGGAGGAGATGATCTTCGCTCCGGACGTCATGACCGTCAGGATGACGTAAGCTCCGTCCGATAGGTCAGTGCTGGGAAAGTGGGGGAGGCGCCGGTGAACCGTTTCATAAGCAAGGACTTCCTGTCCGGGTTGATGTTCATCGCCTTCGGTTTGATCGCGCTCTATTTCGGACGCCATCTCGCCATTGGCACAGCGGTGCGCATGGGCCCGGGCTACGTGCCGCGGGCGCTCTCCTACATTCTGCTGGCGCTGGGCGGCATCATCTGCGTCGTCGCCCTGGTGAGCCCGAGCGAGTCGGCCGAGGCGCCGAAATGGAAGCCGATCACCCTGGTCACCATCGGCATCCTGGCCTTCGCAGCGCTGTTCGAGCGCTTCGGCATGCTGCCTGCCCTTGTCGCCCTGGTCGGCATCTCCTCCTTCGCCAACGAGGAGTTCAAGGTCGTCGAGGTGATCGGCAACATGGTGGTGCTGACCGTCCTCTGCGTCATCGTCTTCAAGCTTGGCCTTGGCATGAACATCTCCGTCATCAACGGCCTGTGGTGACGCGCTAGTCCAGACTAGATGTGCAGCGCCTCGCCCAGCGCCCTGAGACTGGCCTCGTGAAAGGCCTCGCCGAGGGTCGGATGGGCGTGGATGGTGCCGCCGATATCCTCCAGCCGCGCGCCCATTTCCAGCGCGAGGCCGAACGCGCCGCTGAGCTCCGACACGCCCACGCCGACCGCGGCCAGGCCCAGCACCAGGTGATTGTCGGCGCGCGCGGTCACGCGCACGAAGCCCTCTTCCGCCGCCATGGTGAGCGCGCGGCCATTGGCCTGGAAGGGGAACTGCGCCGTCAGCACCTCGCGGCCCGCCTTGCGCGCCTCCTCGGGTGAAAGACCCACGGTCACGATCTCGGGATCGGTGAAGCAGACGGCGGGGATCACGGCGCTGTCGAAAACGCGCCGATGGCCGGCGATGATCTCGGCCACCACGACGCCCTGCGCCATGGCGCGATGCGCCAGCATCGGCTCGCCGGTGAGGTCGCCGACCGCCCAGACGTTGCGCATCGAGGTGGCGCAGCGCTCGTCGACCTGCACGAAGGGTCCGTTCATCGAAAGATCGAGGCGCTCCAGGCCGAAGCCTTCGGTGCGGGCGCGCCGGCCGGTCGCGACCAGGATCTTGTCGGCGGCGATGCTGCGCCCACCTTCGAGCCCCAGTCCGTCGGCAGTGAGCCCTGCCGCGCGTGTGCTCGTGAGGACGTCGATGCCCAGCGCCTTCATGCGCCGCGCCACCGGCCGCACCAGCTCGGCATCATAGATCGGCAGGATGCGATCCTCCGCCTCGATCATCGTAACCTTCGAGCCGAGCTTGGCGTAGGCCATGCCGAGCTCGAGCCCGATATAGCCCGCGCCGACCACGGCCAGCCGCTGCGGCACCGACGTGAGCGACAGCGCCTCGGTCGAGGAGATCACCTTGCCGCCGAACGGCAGGTTTGGCAGCGCCGTCGCCACCGAGCCTGTCGCCAGCACGACGTGCTCGGCATGGACGACCTGCGGGCCGGTGTCGGTCTCGATGCGGCAGGACTTGCCGTCGATCATCTCGGCGCGGCCGTGCAGGATCTTCACGCGATGGCGCTTCAGCAGCGCGCCGACGCCGCTGGTCAGCCGGCCGACGACGCCGTCCTTCCATTCGACGGTGCGCGCAAGATCGATCGTTGGCCGCTCGACCTTGATGCCGAACGGCGCCGTGCGCGACTGCTCGACGGCGTGATGAAAGGCGTCGGCGGCGTGGATCAGCGCCTTGGAGGGAATGCAGCCGACATTGAGGCAGGTGCCGCCAAGCCCGTTGCGGCTGCCATTGAGGCCGCCCTGCTCGGCCAGCACGACGTCGAGCCCGAGCTGGCCGGCGCGGATCGCCGTGACGTAGCCGCCGGGCCCGCCGCCCACCACCAGGACCTTGGCATTGATGTCGGCCATCGCTACGCCTCTATGAAGATCGTCGCCGGCGCCTCGAGCAGGCCTTTGATGCGCTGCACGAACTGGGCGGCGTTGTAGCCGTCGATCACTCGGTGATCGAACGACGAGGAGAGGTTCATCATGGTGCGCGGGACGAACTCCGCGCCCTGCCAGACCGGCCGGACGACCTGGCGGTTGACGCCGACGATCGCCACCTCGGGCAGGTTCAGCACCGGCGTGGTGACGATGCCGCCGAGCGGGCCGAGGCTGGTGATGGTGATGGTCGAGCCGGTGAGCTCGGCCCGCGTCGCCCGGCCCTCACGCGCCGCCTCGGCCAGCCGGCGCACCTCGGCCGCGCAATCCCACAGGCCGCGCGCCTCGCAGTGGCGCGCCACCGGCACCAGCAGGCCCTGCGGCGTCTGGGTGGCAATGCCGATATGCACGCCGGCATGGCGCTCGATGGTCTCGGCCTCGTCATCGTAGAGCGCGTTCATCTCCGGGAAGTCGGCGACCGCCCGCACCAGCGCCTGCATCAGGAACGGCATCAGGGTGAGCCGCGGCCGCTCCGGATTCTCGGCATTGAGCTTCGCCCTCAGGTCCTCCAGCGCCGTCACGTCCACTTCCTCGACATAGGCGAAGTGAGCCGCCCGCCGCTTGGACTCGGCCATCTTCTGGGCGATCCGCCGGCGCATGCCGATGACCTTGACGACCTCGACCTCGGTGCGCGCGACTCGGCCCGGCGCGGCGGCGCCGGCCTGCGGTCCGCTCTTCAGGAAGGCGTCGAGATCGTCGTGGCTGATGCGGCCCGCCGGGCCGCTGCCGCGCACCTGCCGCAGGTCGATGCCCGCTTCACGCGCCCGACGGCGGACCGCCGGTGAGGCGATCGGCTTCTCGCCGGCAGGTCGCGGCGGCCCCAGCGAGCTGCGCGCGATGGCAGCGACCGGCGCGACGGCGGGCGGTGCTTTCGGGGCAGGCGCCGGAGTCGTCATGCGCGGTGGCGGCGCCGGTGCGGGCGCGGGCTGCGGCGATGGCGCATGCGCGGCCTCGTGTGGTATGGCCGCGACTTCTGCACTGCCCTCGCCCGCCACTTCCAGGCGCACGAGTTCGGCGCCGACGGCCAGCGACTGCCCGACCTCGCCGCCCAGCGCCAAGACCTTGCCGGCGACGGGCGACGGGATCTCGACCGTCGCCTTGTCGGTCATCACGGCGGCCAGGATCTGGTCCTCGAGCACTGACTGGCCAACCTCGACATGCCATTCGACGATCTCGGCCTCGGCAACGCCCTCGCCGACGTCGGGAAGCTTGACGATGCGGGTTCCCATGTCAGGCCTCCATCACGGCCTTGAGAGCACGGCCGACGCGGGCCGGGCCGGGGAAATAGTCCCACTCCTGGGCATGCGGATAGGGCGTGTCCCAGCCGGTGACGCGCATCACCGGCGCCTCGAGATGATAGAAGCAGTTCTCCTGCACGAGCGCGCTCAGCTCCGCGCCGAAGCCCGAGGTCAGGGTCGCCTCGTGCACGACGACGCAGCGCCCAGTCTTCTTCACCGAGGCCACGATCGCCTCGAGGTCGTAGGGAAGCAGCGTGCGCAGGTCGACAATCTCGGCATCGATGCCGGTCTCCTCGGCCGCCGCCTCGGCGACATAGACCATGGTGCCGTAGGCCAGCACCGTCACCGCGCTGCCCTCGCGACGGATCGCGGCCTTGCCCAGCGGCACGGTGTAGTGCCCGTCCGGCACCTCGCCCAGCGCGTGGCGCGCCCACGGCGTCACCGGGCGCTCGTGGTGGCCGTCGAACGGGCCGTTATAGAGCCGCTTGGGCTCGAGGAAGATCACCGGATCATTGTCCTCGATGCTCGCGATCAGCAGGCCCTTGGCGTCGTAGGGGTTGGACGGCACGACGGTCTTCAGCCCCGAGACATGTGTGAAGAGCGCCTCCGGGCTCTGGCTGTGCGTCTGGCCGCCGAAGATGCCGCCGCCGGTCGGCATGCGCACGACGATGGGCGCGGTGAACTGGCCGTTGGAGCGATAGCGCAGCCGCGCCGCCTCCGAGACGATCTGGTCGTAAGCCGGGTACATGTAATCGGCGAACTGGATTTCTATGCAGGGCCGCAGGCCATAGGCCGCCATGCCGACGGCGGCACCGACGATGCCCGATTCGTTGATCGGCGTGTCGAACACGCGGTTCGAGCCGAACTTCTGCTGCAGGCCCTGGGTGCAGCGGAAGACGCCGCCGAAATAGCCGACATCCTCGCCGAACACGACGACGTTGTCGTCGCGCTCCATGCTGACGCTGATCGCGTCGCGGATCGCCTCGACCATGGTTTTACGCGGCATGCGTCATCCTCATTGCCGGGAGCGCGCCACTCCAGTGGCGCATCTTTCGCCGACCACACATCCCATGAGCGCCACTGGAGTGGCGCGCTCCCGGCAAAGACATGATCACACCCCGCCCTGCTGGCGCTGGCGGCGTAGATGAGGCGGCATCTCCTCGAACACGCCCTCGAACATGTCGCGCGCCGAGGGATGCGGCCCGGTATGCAGCGTGCCGTGGCTCTCGGCCTCCTTCTGCACGGCGATCACCTCGCTCATGATCTCGGCCTCGGCCTGCTTGTGGCGCTCCTCCGACCAGGCGCCGCGCAGGATCAGGTGGTTCTTCAGCCGCAGCACCGGATCGCCGAGCGGCCAGGCGTCGGACTCCGCCTTTGGCCGGTAGGCCGAGGGATCGTCCGACGTCGAATGCGCGCCGACGCGATAGGTCACGTACTCGACTAGGGTCGGCCCGAGATTGCGCCGCGCCCGCTCGACCGCCCACTTGGCGACGGCATAGACCGCGGGATAGTCGTTGCCGTCGACGCGCAGGGCCGGGATGCCGAAGCCCAGGCCGCGCGCGGCGAAGGTGCCGGAGCCGCCGCGGGCAATGCCCTGGAAGGTCGATATCGCCCACTGATTGTTGACGATGTTCAGCACCACCGGCGCCTTGTAGGTCGAGGCGAAGACGAGCGCGGCATGGAAATCCGATTCGGCCGTCGAGCCGTCGCCGATCCAGCCGGCAGCGATCCTTGTGTCGCCCTTCATCGCCGAGGCCATCGCCCATCCCACCGCCTGGATGTACTGGGTCGCGAGATTGCCCGAGATCGAGAAGAAGCCGTGCTCGCGCGAGGAGTACATGACCGGCAGCTGCCGGCCCTTCATCGGGTCGAGCTCGTTGGAATAGATCTGGTTCATCATGTCGAGCATGGGATAGTCGTCGGCAATCAAGAGCCCGGCCTGGCGGTAGGTCGGGAAGTTCATGTCGCCCTTCTCCAGCGCCTTGCGGAAGGCGCAGCTCACCGCCTCCTCGCCCATGTGCTGCATGTAGAACGACGTCTTGCCCTGGCGCTGGGCCATCTGCATGCGCGCATCGAAGGCGCGCAAGGTCATCATGTGGCGCAGGCCCGCGAGCAGCTGCGCATCGCTCAGAAGCCCGGCCCACGGACCGACGGCTTCGCTCTCGCGATTGAGCACGCGGATGATCTTATAGGCATGGTCGCGGATCTTCTCGGGCGCCACGTCGACTGGTGGCCGGTCGACCTCGCCGGCGCGAGAGATCTGGACGTCGCTGAAGTCCGGAGTGCCGCCCGGACGCACCGCCGGCGCCGGCACATGGAACGACAGAGGCTTGTCGGACATGAAGGACTCCCGATCGACCGCATCAAAGGAACACCAAGCCGACCGGTCGGGCAACGGCATCGCCTGGGGTTTCCACCAATTGCAATTTCGTTGATGGTGCTGCAGTGCACCCGGAAACAATGAGCGTTTCCGCATCGGTCTCCCTGAAACAATAGGCAGCCGCCGTCGACCGCGATAACATCGGCTGCGCAACGCGGAGCGAGCAGCATGCCTGTACGGGTGATCGGGATGATCGGCGTGGCGCCGCCCAGCGGCGAGGCCACGGTGCACATCATCAAGGGCGGCATCTCCGCGCCCTATCTGCGCTCCTACGCCCAGGCGCACGACCAGGCGGGCTTCGACCTCGCCCTGGTCGGCTACACGGCATCGTCCGCCGAAGGCTTCCTGGTAGCGCAGTACGCCGCGCAGCATACCGAGCGGCTGGGCTTCCTGATCGCCCACCGGCCGGGCTTCGTGGCGCCGACCCTGGCCGCGCGCAAGATCGCGACCTTCGATCATCTCACCGAGGGGCGCATCGCCATCCACATCATCTCCGGCGCGAGCGACGCCGAGCAGGAAGGCGACGGCGACTTCGCGCCCAAGGACGTGCGCTATCGCCGGGCGGCCGAATACATCGAGGTCATGAAGCTCGCCTGGACCAGCCCCAGGCGCTTCGACTTCGAGGGCAAGTTCTATCGCGTGCGCGGTGCCAAGTCGGACATCCAGCCGTTCCAGAAGCCCCACCCGCTGCTCTTTTTCGGCGGCTCGTCGGAGGGCGCCCTGGCCATGGGCGCCAAGCATTGCGACGTGTTCGCCATGTTCGGCGAGCCGCTGGCGCCGACCGCCGAGCGCATGGCCGAGTTCAGGGCGCGTGCGGCCGCCTTCGACCGCACGCCGACTTTCAACATGTCGTTCCGGCCGATTCTGGCCGACACGGAGGGCGCGGCGTGGGACCGCGCCAGGCGCATCCTGGCCGCGATCCAGAAGCCCGGCGACCCGACAGGCTTCGGCAACGACAAGAAGCCGCTCGACCAGTCGGCCCGCCGCCTGCTCGACTTCGCCGCCGCCGGCGAGACCCACGACGAGCGCCTGTGGATGCCGATCGCCGAGGCGACCGGCGCCATGGGCAACACCTCCTGCCTGGTCGGCACGCCCGAGCAGGTCGCGCGCGCCATGCTCGAGTATTACAAGCTCGGCATCCACTCGTTCCTGATCCGCGGCTTCGACCCGTTCGAGGACACGATCGACTTCGGCCGCGAGCTGATACCGCGGCTGCGTGCAGGCGCAGCGGAGCTGGATCGGGCGAAGGCGGCGTAGCTCGACGCCGTGCATGCACTGCAGTCGGTAACGCCGGGGATTTCCTGGCATTTCCGGCATTTCCGCCGGAGACGCTTGTGTCGGCGACAGGCCGACACCGCTATCGGTAGAGACCTCCGACGAATTCGGACAATTACGCAAATTTCGCAACGACTCCTGCATGTGCGTCTTAGCCCATCCCGTCGGAAAGGCACTCAGGCGGACGAAACGCACGGTGTTGACCGCACTCATTGGTCTCGGATCGACAATGCATAGAGCAGGAGCGCGGGGACGCCGCACAACGAGCGTTATTATAACTTAAGTGTCTAATATGTCAAGCACTGTGATAATGATCGGCCTGTTTCGTTTTCGCGACTTTTTGCGCTCCAAATGGCCGTGCGCATTGTGGGTCGCTGCTGGCGCCACGCCATCCCTTGCGACACGGCATTCAAGTGCTTGCAACGCTGTCACCGCCTTCTTCGATGAGCTTCCGCTGCTGTGGAGGTCCTGATCAGGCCCTTCGGCCGCGAGCTCGTTTCCGGTCGGCAAAACATTAGATGACAAAACCTTAGGTGCCGGCCGGGGCACTACAGAGTTTTTCCTCACATTTCCCGAGCCACCGGCGAGGGAATTATTGGACACCGGAGCGTCCAATAATTCCGTCAGCAGCTCGGCCGCAGCAGACCGCGCCTGCCCTGAGCGAGGTGGCCATGACGGCGAGCCTGAGCGCATCGTGTCCGACCGACGCCGCGCAGCATCGTTCGCAGCGGTGCCGAGAGCGCACGTGTTCATCGTTCCTCCGTTGTCGGTGGCCCGATCGAATACAGACGTCAGCGAACGAGAAGCGGCCCAGCGCGAGCAGACATCGGCTCCCTCTGTGATGGGCGAATCAGGGTCGCCGAACACAGGCCGCAATTTCCGGTGAATAAGTCAATGCGATTGCGCTGCCGTGCTCCTCTCTCAATGCTGGCAACGCTTGCTGATGATGAAACGGCGGGAATGAACGGTGACATGAAACCACCTCGTTAGTTGAAGGTGGTCCGCATAGGCCACAAAATTGCGCTTAGGTGTCAAGCGCCTTGCGCGCGTGCCTCTCTCTCAGCAAGTGCTCGTCCATTGTGCCCGTCGCGAAAAGTATCATTGGGCCGACCGGGAGATGTCGAGCCGCCACGCCCCCCGCCTCGAAAAGACAGTCGCGCTCGGCCTTTGGCAATTCCGCAAGGAAGTGCGACCCACCGTTAGCCGCCGGACCGGCCATTGAATGGCCTATAGCCAGCCCCGGCGCCGTTTGATCCTGATCAAGGACGCCCGCCGATGCGGCAAGAAGACTTCCTTCCGGCAGGTGGCCCATCTGAAGAAGGAAGACGACCATGGGGCAGGGTCAGGGAGCCGCGAGCGTCGAGCGCCTGCGGGAGGAGATCCAGAGCGTTCGCTATCGTGAGGCAACTGAAACCTTCTGCCGGCTGGTGAAGGAGGAAGACCGGCCCCTGAAAGAGATGATCAGGGCGGCAATTGCCTTTGCTGCCCCGTACGTCCAGGTCCCCTCGCACCTGATGCGTCTGCCGAGCGGCGAGCTGCGCGGCGTCAACTACGACCACACCATCCTGGGCTGGCGGGGCGCAATCGCCCTGATGGCAGAGCTCAAGGGTACGCGGGGCATCCTGCCGAACGTCCAGGCGATGTGGTACGTGCCGCAGGGCCTCAATGTCTGGGAGCAGGTCATCTGCCAGTTCCCAGGCCACTACGCGCGTGACGGCGAGCAGTGCAACCGGCAATTTCCCGGGCCCGACGCCAACGTCAATCGCTTCGACGGTCCGGCCTGGAATCCGCCGAGAATCTACTTCGAGGAGCATGCGCCCATCGAGGGCGGCTCGGTCGACGACCGTCTGGCGCGGATGAGCTGGGCGATCGCCGAAGGCGACAAGGCGGAAGCCTATGGTCTTTGCCTCGGGCTGGCGAAGGATCCCGAGCATCGGCGGCGCCTGAAGGACGCCATCCTGCTCGCCGGGATCATCGATCTCCAGGACACGATCATCAACCGCGGCGGCTACCAGAACATCGGCCACAAGGCGCTGAGGGCACGGGCGCTGGTGGACATCGCAGACTACCTGGGCTGGGACAACGCCCACGAGGTGATCTACACGGTGGTGCCGGACCTCGGGTGTTCGCCGCGCCTGTACGGCCTGTGGTCCGAGATCAGCACGATATGCCGCATGGAGCTGCCGCACCAGGCGTCGATACCCAAGCGCTCCGACAAGCCGCCGAGCGAACGCGAGCTCGACGTTCTGACCGAGGCCATCGTCTGGGGCGGCCCGTTCGACGTCAACGCTGCGATCATGAGCCTGTTCAAGCGCGGTGCCGGCATCCTCGATGTCGGCGATGCTGTGACGGTCTGCTTCCAACCCTACCTCATCGATGTGCTGGAGCACCCCAACGCCTTCCTCCATCCCACCCATGCGCTGGACTACATGAACGTCGTGCAGTCGTGGATTCGGGGCTACGACAATCCGCACCAGGTCAAGGCTGTGTTCCTGGGCGCGCGTTTCATGAACGATACCATCCGGTCGAACGCTATCTTCCCGCGTGATCCCGCATTCAACCTGGAGCCGCGCCGGACCCATCGCGCCTGGGCAGACGGCATCGCCATCGATCGCCTGCTCCCTCTCTTGAAGCAGCACGTGCTGGCGCAGGATGCGCCCCGCGCCTGCGCGCTCGTCGATTCGTACCTCGACCGGACTGACGAGCGCCACGACCTCTTGGACATGATCACCTATGCCGCCTGCCATTGGCAGAACGATCCGCACGTCATGCGCAACTGCAGCTCCTCGCTCGAGGAGTTCCGGCACAATCGCACCGCGCGACGGGACGACATCATTCGCGGCTTCGTCAAGCACCAGTCGCGCTATATCAAGCGCGCGCCGACCCACGATTGCTATCGCGTCTACGCCGACCACTTTCTACCCGCTGCCTGAGGCCCCCGCATGAGTGACGATCGAGCCGCATTGACCGAACTCTGGCGCATCCGCAATGCCGCCGCCACGACCCTTGCCCTCGGCGAAGAACAGATGCGCCGGGCTGTGCGCGAGGCGAGCGTCGACCAGCTCGTAACCCTGATCGAGACCTTCGCCCCGGGTCGATCGAGCGGCCCGGAATGGACCCGCACTTTCGAGCCGCTGGTCGAGCGCCTGTGGGCTTGGCGTGACGACGAGACCATCGCCGCCCTCGCCCAGGTATTCGGCGGCCGCGGCCTGCCGTGGGCGGGGGTTGCACGGGCACTCTCTCCCGATCAGGGTATTATGAGCCGCGCGAACGCGCGGCAGCCGGCCTGGGCACGGCTCCCGGCATTGACGGTGGTATGACGTAGCCGAGCGTGGTCAAAGAGCTCCACGGGATGGTGCGGCTATGTGGCTGAGAGGTACTCACGCGCGAGCCCCGTCGCGTATGCGCTAAGCAGGCGATGCATTTCGCGCATCGCGTCCTCTGCAGCCCGCCGGTCGTCGGCCGTCCGGATGTACTTGAGAATGGTGCCCTCGGTCTCGCCCGCTTCCTCCCGCTCGACCTCCTCGTGCACGATGTAGTTCATGGCGCCCCATTCCGGTCGGCAGCCGTAGTGTTTCGTCAAGCCCCGGCCCACCGTCTGCGAGACCTCCACCACCTCTGCCTCGATGAAGGCCGTGGTGCAGAGCGATGCGCTCCACGGGATCTCATAGGCAAGCCGCCGGAAGAAGTCGACGATCGCAGTCATCTCGGGGATCGGCGTCACGCGTTCCCACGCCTCTCGCGGATACCCCATGTCGTCGCCGATCCGCCGATAGAGCTCCACGTGATCGGGGGTTCCGCCGATCTGCCCGCGGAAATAGCCGAGGTCCTCGACAAGCAAGTGCCGGGCGCAATCCTTGCGCACCTCCAGCTCGTCGCAGCGCGAGTGGATGCCGCTGAACATGCGCGGAAACCAGCAGATGAGAAAATACCACTGGGAGACATGTCCCCACGCCTGCTCGCGCGCCAGCGCGCCGCTGGCAAAGCGCCTGAAGTACTCCGATTTACGGAAAGGGTTTTGGGCGAGCAGCTCGGTCTTAACGCCATCGAACCAGTCAGTCGTCATCGCGGGCTCCTTCATAGGCTGGATCTGCCAGATCTCGGATTCATGCCGATGTTCGCCTGGGGATTTTCACGTTTTTGAGCGACGCTGCCTACACCTTCGGCTCCGAAATGGCGAAGCCCACCGTCTTGAGCGCTATCAGCATGTTGTGCCGCCTGATAAGAAGATGCGATGAAATCGCGAAAGCTGAGCACAATCGTCGTTTTTCCCCTGGAGGCGACGACCCCTATCGAGATCCTTCGACAGGAACTCGAAGGCGTCTTGACACATTTCGCGGAAGATAGCGGCAATCTCACCTTTGCCTCGCCGGAAGCAGCGCTACCAACCTACCGCTCCCTGTTTCCCGAATTGAACATCGTCTCCGTGCCACGCAAATTCGCGGCCGACGATCATGTCGTTCTGCTTGAAAGCTACCACCACAAGGACGGCTATTCCGCGCACTGGGAGTCCGGGGATCGCGCAAACCGGGCGGGCGCAACGGTATCGAGCATCAAGTTCAGTGGGCGGATTGTTCCCTATGGGCGCGACTGGTCGTCGAATGAACTGCAGAACATGGACGCCAACATCTTCAACCAGCTCGCGCCGCGCGAACCGTGGGGTTTCTATTACTTTCCCTTTGGATATCTCTTCCGGTTTCTCGGCATCGGGCCGATCAATTCGTTCGGTTGCCGGATAACTCGCTCGCTTGCAGACCTCGCCCGACGGGACACGAACCACAAAGTAGTGGCCTGCTTCGGCGGCTCCGCTGCCTGGAGCCTCTTTTGTCTGCATCACCAGATGTATACGGAGCTCCTGGAGCAACGTCTCAATGCCTACTGCAAGCAGCGCGATCTCGACCTGCGGTTCACGGTCCTGAACTTCGGTCAGCACGGCCATGTCGTGATCAACGAAATGCTGACCTACACGAACTTTTGCTGGGATCTGAGGCCAGACGTCGTTGTCGCCCACGACGGCTATAACGACGCCGTTTACGGCCAGCTGTGCGATCCGCGCGTACTCGACGATTGGGATATGATCTACCAGGAAAATCTGGAGGGCTGGTCGCAGATCCTGCATGAAACAGCCGATACTCCCCGCACCCAGCATTCGTTGCCGTATCGCGCGGTAAACCAGCCCGTGCGGGTGCTGAAAGCCTACGTCAAGAGAAAGCGCCAGTTTGCCCAGATTGTCCGAGCGAATGGTGCGCTGTTCGTCTGGGGGCTACAGCCGGCGGCGGCATCCAGCCGGAAGAAGCCTTCGCCGCTCGAGGCCAGCCTCATCGAGCGCAATCGCAATCCGGACCACGCGCCGGTGGTTGCCAGCGTGGAGGGCATGTTTCGGATCCTGCGACAGAGCCTGAAGCTCGACGACGACACCCCGTTCGTCGACTGCGACGCGGCGATGTCTGCTTGCGGTCCAGACCGCTGGATGTTCGGGGATGAAGTGCATCTGATGCCGGAAGGCGACGTTCTTTTGGCTCGGCTCTATGCCGACGTCATTGCCAAGGCTTACATCGAGAAAAGGCCGCTGCCGTGAGGCGCTGAAATGAAGGTGTTGGGCCTTTCTTTCGGTTTTCACGATTCGGCAGCAGCCCTCCTGGTTGAGGGGCGCGTCGTTGCCGCAGGCCAGGAAGAACGGTTCACGCGGATCAAGCACGATGCCGGGTTCCCGCGCCACGCCATCGAGTTCTGCCTCAGGCAGGCAGGCATCTCCATCACGGACGTCGATCGTATCGTGTATTACGAAAACGCCCTGAAGAAATTCGATCGTATCGTCTGGGCCTCCGGTCTTCGTGCGCAGCAGAACTCGAATGGCGGGCTGATCGGGAGGGCGCGAGCCTTGTGGGCCGCAGCCACGAAAACCAGGGACGTGCCGCCCTACCTCGAGTCGGTAACGCACTCGTGGTTCAAGTGGGAAAAATTCGACGTCGTTGGGAAGATCTGCGATGAGCTGGCCGTGCCCAGAGAAAAGGTTGGCTACGTCGACCATCACGATTCCCATTTGGCAGCGGCATTCTATACGTCCCCGTTCGATCATGCGGCCGTTGTCACCATGGACGGCGTTGGCGAATATGAAACGGCCGTCATCGCGGTCGGTCGCGGGTCGGAGATTGAACGACGGTTGGCGATCAGCCTGCCCCACTCGATTGGTCTGTTCTACAGCGCCTTCACGGCCTTCCTGGGTTTCGAAGTGAACGAGGGCGAGTACAAGGTCATGGGCATGGCCGCCTTCGGACAGCCCAAGTACTACGATGAAGTGCGCAAGCTCATCACGCTTCGACCTGATGGCGGTTTTGAGATCGAGCAATCCTGCTTCGAGTTTCTGACGCCTTTCGAGCAGCCCTATACCGAGGAATTTCTCCGCCGTTTTGGCGAGCCACGGAAACCGGAAGCCGATTTTGCCACACATCGTTCCGACCTGCCTGAAGGCCTCGCTGACGCACAGGCCGATTTCGTTCTGAGCAGCAGCAGGCACTATGCCGACCTGGCGGCGAGCGTCCAGCTGTGCACCGAAGAGCTGGTCCTCCACCTCGTGTCGAAGGCGGCAGCGATCGCGGGAACGCGCAATGTCTGCCTTGCCGGCGGCGTCGCGTTGAACTCGCTGGCCAACGGCCGCCTCATCCGCGAAGGAGGTTACAATCTTTTCGTCCATCCTGCGGCTGGAGATGCCGGCAATGCGATCGGCGCCGCAGCAAGCTACTGGCACCGCATCGCCAGGCAGCCGCGCATTCAGGGCTTCGCGTCGCCGTATCTCGGCTCGCCGCTCGACCCGGGAGAGATCGATGCCGCCGTTGCCGCGAGCGGCTTCGACGACGTCATGAAATGTTCCAGCGACGAGGAACTCGCCGAACATGTTGCAGGTCTTCTCGCGGCGGGCGCCGTCATTGGCTGGGTGCAAGGGCAGGCCGAGTGGGGGCCGCGCGCGCTCGGTGCCCGCAGCATTCTGGCTGACGCGACGAACCCGGCCATGAAGCGTGTCGTCAACGAACGCGTGAAGTTTCGCGAGCTTTTCCGCCCCTTCGCTCCAGCTGTCACAGCTGAAGCAGCTTGCCACTATTTCGATTTCGAGCCGAACCTCGCCGCCGGCGCGCCCGAGTACTACATGCTGGCAGTACATCCGGTTCGTCCCGAGAAGCAGTCCGTCATCCCGGCGATCACGCATGCCGACGGGTCGGCACGCGTCCAGATCGTCACATCGGCTTCGAATCCAATCTTCTACGCATTGCTGAAAGCCTTCGAACGACGCAAGGGCGTGCCGATCCTCATGAATACGTCGTTCAACTTGCGCGGTGAACCAATGGTCGACTCGCCGCGCGACGCGATCAGGACCTTCAGCATCAGTGGTATCGATTATCTTGTCCTCGGCAGGACTGTCATATCCAGCCGCATTGAACTCTAGAGGCATCCATGACCGACAACACCGCCTTGCGACTCGAGCTGCAAAAGGAAGTGGATCGCCTGGCTGACGAATGCAAGGCGAGTGGCTTGGGCAATGCTGCTCGCTATCTGGTCGACTACAGAACCGAGATCGTCGAGATCGCCCTAAAGGCGCGTTTGGAGCCCAAGAAACGCGACCTTCCCTCACCCTTCGTTTATTCCATGCAGTAACGCGAGCCACTACCGGTTCGCCTGGCTATTGCCACGCAGGCACACGCTTGCTCTTCGCGCGCACGGCACATAAAATTGCTGTTGGGGAAAATATCGGGGGGCCTATGGCACTCACGGTTGGCCAGCGAGCAGCTCTGGAGAAAGCGGGCGACGAGGCTGTATCTGCCAAGCTCAAGATGGTGGATACCGCTCCCTCTTGTGTGATCCAGTTTTCAGGCGCGCACATTGCTCGCCATGATGTGGAATCCTGGGTCGCCGAACGGAAAGCCGTCAGCCGACCCGCCCATTCCTTCATCCGCCGGGCTATTCACTGGTGGGCGGCGAAGGGATGGCGAAGCGCCGGACTGGGCGGTGGCGCGCGCAACAGTCCGTCATAGCCCCACGCCTCGCTGGCATATCCGGTTCGGCGAAAGGTTCCGATCCTACTTGTCCAACCAGATGTCCTCGAAGCGATAGCTGCTGAAGACGCTGTTGACCATCGGCGTCAGCCCCTTGACCGCGGGCTGCCAGCACGACGCCGAGCTGGCGTAGAAGATGATCGGCCGGCTGGCGTCCTCGGCGAGCTTGCGCTCGATCTGCCATACCAGCTTGCGCCGCTGCCCGTCGTCCTTCTCGCGCGATTGCTGCTCGACCATGCGGTCGACCTCGGGGTTACAATAGCCGTCCCAGTTCAGGCTCGAGCCGCAGCCATAGAACAGGTCGAACACGCCGTCGGGATCGATCCCGCCGCTGGTCGCCAGATTGAGGCTGACCGTGTAGTCCTTGCGGCGGATCTTGGGAAAGTAGCCGGCGGTCTCGACCGGCTCGAGCTCGCCGTCGACATACACCTCTTTCAACTGGTCGATCAGGATGACGCTGGGATCGCGATAGAGTGGCAGGTCGCGTGTCGTCACCTTGACCTTGAGCCGCTTGCCCGGGCCGTAGCCCAGCTTCTCCATCAGCGCCCGACCCTGCTCGCGATTCCGCTTTACGTCAGTCCCATAGCCTGGAAGCTCCTTCAGGAGATCGTAGGGCATGCCCCATAGCCCGGCGGGAGGCGGCTGCAGCGCGCCACCGATGTCGCCCTGGCCGTCGCCGATGATGTCGATGAAGGCCTGGCGGTCGAGCGCGAGCGCCATCGCCAGCCGCACGTCGCGATTGTCGAACGGTGGGATCGACCGATTGATGAGCAGCTGGCGGTTGAGAGTGCCGGGCACGATTTCGCACATGGCCGACGGCAGCTGGCGCTTGAGGTCCTTCATGACCGGGATCGTGACCCAATAGGGAAACATCATGTCGAAGTTGCCCGAGGCGAAACCCAGCATCGCCGTCGAGGTGCTCTTCAGGATGGTGTACTCGATGCCATCGAGATAGGGCCGGCCCGGCTTCCAGTAGTCAGGATTGCGCGCCACCTTGATGAACTGGTTGGCCTTGTAGTCGACGAACTTGAAGGGCCCGGTGCCGATCGGGTGACGGCGCATCCTTTCAGGCGACACATGGCAAGGATAGATGGCGCCGCCACCGGGAGCGAGCAGCGTCAGGAAACCCACCTGCGGCCGCTTCAGGTGGAAGGTCACCTCGAAGTCGCCGTTGGTCGTGACCTGGTCCAGGTTCTTGAAGGCCGAGATGGCGGGATTGACGCGCAGCTTCTCCGGCCCCTTGTCCAGCCGCAGATCGAAGGTGCACACGACGTCCTTGGCGGTGAACGGCTTTCCGTCATGCCATTTGACGCCCTGGCGCAGCTGGAACGTGAGCTGCGTGCCGTCTTCGCTCCACGCCCAGGAGGTCGCGAGATCGGGAACGATCGATTGCAGGCTGGCCTGTTTGACGCTCTGGTCGAACAGCACCAGGTTGTTGAACACCCCCATCATGGGCCCGACGGCGAAGCTGGTGGCTTCCTCGAGGATCGACATGGTGGCGGGACTGTCAGGGGAATTGATCCGGAGCGTGCCGCCATGCCTTTGCGCCAGCACGGTGTTGCCGGCGGCCATACCGGCCAAAAGCCCGACGACTGACGCCAATACCCGTACGCTTCGGATCATCGCGCCCTCCCATTGCCGGGTTATCGTTCCATTTTATCTCAAAGCATTTGGCGAAAAATAGCAGCAGCGGCCAGCATCTTCTCTCCAGACTGCCCAGTCGGCCACTCCGCCCAACCGCCCTACAGTGCCAATTTGCTCGCGAACTCCTGGAAGTTTGCGATCTTCTCCAATTGCATCAACCCCTCGAAAAGCGACTGCGTCGTCGCCTTCCCCCACACCGCCTCGCCCAAGTCGAAGAACTTGCCGCGAAGATCCGCGACCGAGTGCGGCCGGCTCGGCTCACCCTTGGTAATGACGCAGTGCCCTTCGTAACTGCTGCCGTCCCGCATGGCGGCGCGGATGGACACTGGCTGCTCGGCCGGATAGCGCGCCGTGAATGACTCGTCCTCCCGTAGCGCGACGCGTTTGGCGAGATCCTGGATCAAGGGATTGGCGACGGCGGAATCGTCGAAGCTGCCTAGTCCCGAGCGGCCCCGCACGATGATGCTGGCCAGGGCGAACGGCACGGAGAAGCGAGCGCCGAAGCTGGTCTGCACGTTCTTCTCCTGCAGCATGGCGGCCAACATGTAGGCGCGCACATCGAGGCTCGCGATCTCGGCCGGCTCGAGACGACGACCGGGCACTTTCGCGAGGAGGTCCTCGAGAGCGTCGATCGCCGAGTGGACATAGCGCCCGGTGGGATGGAGCTTGAAGTAGCTCTTCGTGATCAGCCACTCGGAGCCGAGCTCATGAACGACGCGGGTCGGATCGAAACTGTCCGACAGGATCTTCCCGTAGATCGCCGAAACGCTGTCGACCTCGCCGGTGAAACCGCACTCCACCAGCCGCGCAGCCATCGTGCCCATGTAGCCGGAATGTCCCGTGTAGATGTTCCGGACGGTTGCTCCATCCAGCAGGGTCTGGCGGCTCGTGGTCATCCCCATCGTGGCCGACACATTGATCAGCTCGAGCATTCGCGCCGTGTCGAAGCCCTTGAGCTTGCCGACGGCCAGCGCCGCGCCGATGACGCCGTAGGTCCCATGCGGATGCACGGCGAGCTTCACGTTGGCCGCGCGATGGATGCGTGACGACGCTTCATATCCTGTCGCAACGGCGACCAGCAGGTCCGAGCCTTTCGCGCCGAGCTCCTGTGCGGCGGCGACGGCTGCCGGCACGACCTGGATGCCCGGGTGTCCCTTGGCGAAGAGATTGCCTTCGTCGAGCTCGAGCCATGTGCCGGCCGTGCCGTTGAGCAGAGCGGCGTCGATCGGCGGCGCCCTCCTACCGGCTCCGAAGACCCAGGCCTCACCGGGCGGTGACGCCTTGAGATGGCTCGCCACCAACGCCTTCATCTCAGGCATCTGCATGCCAGCGGCGATCACCGGGATGCTGTCGGCGATGATCCATTTCACTCGGTCGGCGACCGCGGAACCGAGCGATGCAAGCGTCGCTTCGCTGCAGAAGGCCGCCAGCTTCTTCAGGTATTCCGGGCGATCTGCAATGACCATTCGCGCGTGGTCCTCAGTGGATCGTGTAGCCGCCGTCGACGATCAGGTCCTGACCCGTCAGGAAGGAGACGTCCGTCGTCAGCAGCCAATGGACGACCTCGCCGATTTCCTCCGGGCGGCCGTAGCGGCCCATCGGCACGTATTCAAGCCGCCGCGCGGCTTCCTCCGGATCGTGCTGCACCCGGTCGAGCGTGGGCTGAGTGGCGATCGGACCTGGCGATACAGCGTTGACCTGGATGTTGTGCGGCGCCAGTTCGAGCGCCATCGACTTGGTGAGATGGATCAGCGCCGCCTTGGTCATGCCGTAGATCGTACGCGTCTGGTAGGCAACCGAGCCGAGCTGGCTCGCGATGTGCACGATGCGGCCGCCACCCTGCCGGCGCATCGACGGCAGCACCCGCTGGCTCGCCAGGAACGGGGCCCGCAGGTTGACTGCAACGGCAGTGTCGAATTCCGCGAGGGTGAAGTCGCCGAACGCGCGATTGATGCGCACCGCCGCATTGTTGACCAGCATATCGATACGGCCGAAGCACCTTTCCGCCTCGGCAACCATCGCAGTGACGGCCGCGGCATCGCCAAGGTCGGCCGTCAACGGAACGACAGCCTTGGGGTCACCCAGGAGCGCCGCGCACTCCTGGGCGATCGGATCGGGCGAAGCATCTGCCGCCAGGACCAGGCGTGCACCGGAACCGGCGAGGCGGCGGGCGACCGCAGCACCGATGCCGACGGGCGACGATACGCCGGTGACGATGGCGACCTTGTCCTGCAGCGGTTTCACGTCAGTTGACGACGCCATACCGCGCCGCCTGCTCAGCATGACACTCGCGGTAGCGCGTGTAGGCCCGATCGTGCGCTTCCGCCTGGGCGGCCGCACTCAACGTTCGGGGATCGTCCTCGAGATCGAAATGGCCGTGACGGTCGACGCCGCGCACCAGCATCGCCGACATGCGCTTGCTGCCACTATGGCGGCAGTGGGTAGGGATATAGCTGATGCCAAAGCCGATGCGGCGGTCGTTGCTGCCGTTGGGTGGCGAGTTGTGCGCGATCAGGGTGTGATGCAGCGAGACTTGGCCGGTCTTGAGCGGTGCAAACACGGCCGTCGAGGTGTCGAACGACTGGCTGATCGAGCGCGCGCCGGCGTTGATGGTGCCGGGAAGGGCATCGCGCCCGTGCTCGAGCTGGCCCCAGCGATGGCTGCCGGGAATGAACTCCATGCAGCCCGCCTCGATCGAGGCGTCGGACAACGCGACCCACGCGGTGACGTGCTCGTAGGGCTGCAGGCCGAAGTAGGTCGCATCCTGATGCCAGGCCGTGATGGCGTCGGTCCCGGGCTCCTTTATGAAGAAGGTGCTGGTGAAGACCAGGATGTCGGGACCGAGAATCGACTCCATGACGTCGAGCAGGCGCGGGTCTCCCACGAGGTCGCGCGCCCATGGACAACGGACATGGAGCTTGCGCCGGTTGCCCGCCGACACCGGTCCCGGGGGCAACGTCGCCTCGAAGGCCTCGAGGTCGGCCCGCCAGCGGCGAGCCTCGTCAATGCTGAAAACGTCGACGGGCGCGTAGTAGCCGTCGCGATGGAAAGCATCGACCTCGACCTGGCTGAGCTTGGTCACCTGGTTCGTCCTTTCGCGCGATCAGCCGGTGCCGGTGGCCTTGGCCAACGGCCCCCATTTGGCCGCCTCGGCGGCCAGGAACTCCGCCAGCGCCTCGGGCCCGACCTTGCGGGGCAGTTGATAGCCCAGCTCGATATAGCGGTTGCGGATCGCAGAATCGTTGAGCGCGGCCTCGATCGAGCCCGTGACCTTGTCGACGATGGCACGCGGCGTGCCGGCGGGCGCCAGCATGGCCTGCCAGCTCCCCGCCTCGAAGCCGTTCAGGCCGAGCTCGTCCACTGTCGGGACATCAGGCAGCAAGCGCGAACGCTCGAGCGATGAGACCGCCAGCGCCCGCAGCGCGCCGCTCTTCACGTGCTGCACCAGGACGTTCTGCGAATCCATCATGAAGCCGACGCGGCCGGCGACGAGATCGTTCATGGCGGCCGGCGTGGAGCGATAGGGCACGCGCACGAACTCGATGCCCGTCCTCTTGGCCAGCAGCATCTGGCCGAGGTCAGCCGAGCTTCCGGGACCCGCAGAACCGCAGTTGATGGCGTTGGGATTGGCCTTCATGTAGGCGATGAAGCTCGCGAAGTCCGTTGCCGGCACCGACGGATGTATCGCGAGCACGAACGGCATGACGCCGAGATGGCTGATCGGCTGAAACGACCTGACGGGATCGAACGTGACCTGAGGGAAGAGTTCCAGGATGACCGAATGCGCCATGCCGGTCACGAGCAGGTTGTAGCCGTCCGGCGCGGATCGGGCGATCGCCTCTGCAGCGATCGTCGAGCCGGCTCCCGGCTTGTTGTCGACCAGCACCGGCTTACCCAACGTGTTGGTCATGTGCTCGGCAAGGATGCGGGCTACCACGTCGATCGCCCCGCCGGGTCCATACGAGACCGTGATCCGCACCGGCTTGTCCGGATAAGCGCCTTGCGCGTGGGCGAGCGGGCCGGCGCCCACCGACAGAGTCATCGCCGCGCCCACGCGAAGTAAGGCTCGGCGGTGAAGCCCGGTGCGACTAGCCGATGCGATGTTGCGGATCATGCCCTCTCCACGCACACAATCCCTCCCCCGTCGCAAGTATCATTCCAAATCCGAGGACCGGCAACGCAGCGCAGAGAACGAGCGTTCGACAGGCGAAGTCGTTCCGCTTCAGACGGCAAATCGAATCTCGACCTGCCCCAGACGACCGTAGTCGGCCACGACATTGCATGGCGGCCGTCCACCATTTCTCCTTACGGACGTGAGCTCAAGCCGAGCGAACGCGCGACTGGCGGGAGCGCGAGGTCGGCGCGCTGCCCATGCGGGTTGCGACCGTGTCGGGACGGGTCCAGGCCAGGTATTCCGCCGCGAAGTCCGGCGGCAGGACCTCGACCATCGTATCGTTCTCGACCCAGACCTCGATCACGTGGAACGGCCCGCGATTGCAGGTCACGCAGTGCCAGCCGGCGCGCTCGGCGATCTGTTTCACTTTGCTCGCGTCGGTCGCGACGCTGAGCGCGAAGTGCGTGGCGCCGAAGCCGCGCCCCTCCCGCGTCTTCCTCACGAAGCTGCCGCCTTCCTCGCCGGCGGGCTGCAATTCGGTGCCGGCTGGATAGACCTCGACCCCGGAGCCGTGATCGTCGAGCTGCAACGCGAAGAAACTGCCCGGGTTGGGCGGGAACGGCACCGCCTTGCCGCCCATGATTTCCGCCAGCACCTCGGCGGAGTGCTTGGGGTCGCGTGCGGCGATCGAAAGGTGATGGATCATGGCGTCCTCCTGTTCAGTGAGCGCAGCACCAATACGTCGAGCGTGGTCGAGCCTAGTCGCGTTACGCGGACCGGCCAAGCGCCTCGGTGTCGGGAGTTCGTGATTCGCGTGGCGCAGAAATTTCGGCGTTGACAGCCCGCCATCACTTAACCATATGGTTAACTATCTCGCTGACGCATTGGCGTGAAAGGAGACGACGATGATCAAGTTGACCGCATTCCGCTCGCTGCCGCCCTTCGCACAGGGCCTGGCAAGGGACTTCCGCGTGCGCTGGGCGCTCGAGGAGGCGCGTATCCCGTACGAAGAGGTGCTGATCGGGCCCGAGGACCAGGCATCCGCAGCCTATCGTGCCCTTCAACCGTTTGGCCAGGTTCCCGCCATCGAGGAGGACGACCTCAAGCTGTTCGAGTCGGGCGCCATTGTGCTCCACATCGTCGAAGGGTCCGAAGCCCTGGCGCCTTCGGACGCCCATGGACGGGCGCGGACGAAGGCGTGGATGTTCGCCGCCTTGAACTCGGTCGAACCCGCGGTTCTGAACCTCGGCACCCTCGATCTCTTCCATGCCGGCGAGGCGTGGGCTGCGGAGCGTCGGCCGACAATGGTGGCGGCGGTGCAGAAGCGGCTTTCCGACCTTGAGGATTGGCTCGGCGGCCGTGACTACCTCGAAGACCGCTTCACCGCAGGCGACCTGCTGATGACCACCGTGCTGCGCATTCTGCGCCATACCGACATCGTGTCCGGGCGGCCGACGCTGCGGGCGTATCAGGAACGCTGCGAGGCGCGGCCTGCCTTCCAGAAGGCGATGGCGGACCATCTCAGGCCATACCAGGCGGCTGCGGCCTGACTGGCGCGTTCACGACCCCCTTGACGCACGACGCAACGCCGCGCTCAGCTTGGGTGCGGCGTTTGTGACTCATGCGATCGCGGGGGGAAAAATGGACCAACCGAGCTTTGACTTCATCGTCGTCGGCGCCGGCTCGGCCGGCTCGGTGCTGGCCAATCGCCTCAGCGCCGACCCGCGGAACAAGGTGCTGGTGCTGGAAGCGGGCCGCGAGAGCCACCCCTGGTCGTGGATCCCGGTCGGCTTCGCCAAGCTGATCGACAACCCCAAGGCCAACTGGCTCTACGCCTCGGAGCCCGAGGCATCGACCGGCCAGCGCCGCATCCCGATCCCGCGCGGCAAGCTTTTGGGCGGCTCGTCGTCGATCAACGGCATGGTGTTCGTGCGCGGCCAGGCGCAGGACTACGACACCTGGGCGCAGCTCGGCAATCGCGGCTGGAGCTATCGCGAGGTGCTGCCGATCTTCCGCGACATGGAGAGCTTCCAGGGCGATGCCGACGAGGAGTATCGCGGCCGCAGCGGACCGCTGAAGGTGACCGAGAGCAACGAGACCGGCGCGATCTACGATGCGCTGATCAAGGCCGCCGGCCAGGTCGGCATCCCCTTCACGAAGGACTACAACGGCGCCAGGCAGGACGGCATCGGCATGACCCAGGCGACCATCCGCGGGGGTCGCCGCATGAGCACCGCGGTCTGCTACCTCGATCCCGCCCGCTCCAGGCCGAACCTCAGCATCGTCGCCAATGCCCTGACCGAAGGCCTGCTGTTCGAGGGCAAGCGCTGCGTCGGCGTGCGCTACACCGTGAACGGCCAGCAACGCGAAGCGCGCGCCACCCGCGAGGTGGTCGTAAGCGCGGGCTCGATCAACTCGCCGCAGCTGCTGGAGCTTTCCGGCATCGGCCAGCCGGAGCGGCTGAAGGCGGCCGGTATCGAGGTGCGCCACGAGCTCAAGGGCGTGGGCGAGAACCTGCGCGACCACTACTCGCCGCGCATGAAATGGACGGTGCCTCCGGCGCTCGGCATGACCTACAACGACAAGATGCGCGGCCTCGGCCGCGTCAGCCAGGCGCTGCGCTACGCGCTCAGCCGCAAGGGGCTGCTCGGCCTGCCGGCGGCGCCGATCCGCGCCTATATCCGCACCCGCGCCGGGCTGGACGCGCCCGACGCCGCGATCTCCTGGATCCCGTTCCTGGTGGGCGAGAACTTCAAGCTGGCCAGCACCTCCGGCATCACCGCGATCACCAACATCCTGCGCTCGGAGAGCACCGGCAGCATCCATGTCACGTCGAGCCGGCCGGATACGCCGCCGGCGATCCGCTTCAACTTCCTGAGCGCGGCGCTCGACCGCGAGGTGACCCTGGAAGCGATGCGCATCACCCGGCGCATCATGACGGCGCCGGCGATGAAAGACATCGCCACCGACGAGATCGCGCCGGGCGTGAACATCAGCGCCGACGACGAGCTGCTTGACTGGGTCAGGAACAACGCCGAGACCACCTACCATCCGGTCGGCACCTGCAAGATGGGTCACGACCCGATGGCCGTGGTCGACGACCAGCTGCGCGTCCGCGGCCTGGCCGGGCTGCGCGTCGCCGATGCCTCGATCATGCCGACGCTCACCTCGGGCAACACCAATGCGCCGTCGATCATGATCGGCGAGAAGGCGGCGCGGATGATGCTGGCATCGACCGATCAAGCCATCGCGGCGTGAGCCGCGAGACTCTGGGCGGAGGCGAACGAGGGAAACGACATGGCGATGCGCATTCTCTGGCCGAACTTGCCCGCGCGGCTTGTACCGATCGCAACCGAAGCGGTCGGCGCCGGGTTCGAGTTGCAGTTCCATGAAAAATTCGAGGACGTGAGCGACGAGCAATGGGCGAAGGCGGACGCGGTCGTTGGCGCGTGCCCTCCGCCGTACATCGACAAGCTGAAGGTCTGCCGCATCTTCGTGAAGTACGGCGTCGGCTATGACGACGTCGACATCGAGCGTTTCGGCAAACTCGGCATTCCGGTGTGCAATGTGCCGGACTACGGCACGCGCGAGGTCGCCGACCACGCGATCGCCCTGATGATGACCCTCGCGAAGAGCGTCGCCTATCACGATTCGGAACTGCGCGCGGACCTGAAGGGCAACTGGCGCCCGCAGCACAATCCGTTCGGACGCCGTCTGTCGGTTTGCACTTTCGGGGTCGTCGGCATGGGCCGGATCGGCACCGCGGCGGCGCTCCGCGCGAAGGCCTTCGACATGGACGTGGTGTTCTACGACCCGTACCAGCCGAACGGCTACCAGTTTGCGATCGGCGTGCGCCGCGCCGATTCGCTCGCCGAGCTGATGGGGCAATGCGACTTCGTCAGCATCCACACGCCGCTGACCGCCGAGACGCGCGGCCTGATCGGCGCCGAGGCGTTCGCCGCCGCCAAACGCGGCATGATCCTCATCAATACCGCGCGCGGCCCAGTGGTGGACATCGACGCGCTGCACGACGCCATGAAGGACGGCACGGTGCAGGCGGCCGGACTCGACGTGCTGCCGGAGGAGCCGGCGAACCCGCAACGGCGGCTGATCGCAGCCTGGCAGAAGAACGAGGACTGGATCCGCCATCGCCTGCGCTGACGCCGCATTCGGCGTTCTACACGCCCGAGAGCTTCCGCGATAACCGGGGCTTCGCAGCCCGCACCGCGGCGCGCTTTCTGCGCGACGGACGGCTGGAGAACTGCGTCAACAAGCAATTCCTGGTCGCGAAGGTGTGAGGCAGATATGGCGCGCTTCGACAACAAGGTAGTTCTTGTGAGCGGCGGGGCGCGTGGCCAGGGGGCCGCGGAGGCCCGCCTGCTGGTCGCGCAGGGGGCGAAGGTCGTCATCGGCGACGTCCTGGACAATCAGGGCCAGGCACTTGCTGTCGAGCTCGGGCCGGCTGCGACCTTCGTCCGGCAAGATGTGACCTCGGAAGCCGATTGGGCCCGTGCTGTCGAAGCCGCCGAGAAGCTCGGTGGCGTGCACGGCCTGGTCAACAACGCCGGAATCTTCCAGCCGGCCCCGCTGATGGAGACCGACGACGCGCTCTGGCAGCGGCACATCCAGATCAACCAGTATGGCTGCTTCCTCGGCATGAAGGCGGTCGTGCCGGCGATGGAGCGCTCGGGCGGAGGGTCCATCGTGAACATCTCGTCAGTCGCCGGGCTCAAGGGCTCGCCCGGGTCCTTCGCCTATGCCGCGACCAAATGGGCGCTGCGCGGCATGACCAAGTCGGCGGCGATCGACCTGGCCGGCCGCAAAATCCGGGTGAACTCGGTTCATCCCGGTCCGATCGATACCGACATGATCGCGTTTCGCACACCCGAGCAGCGCGAGAAGCGGATGAAGCAGGTGCCGATGCATCGTCACGGAACGTCGGAAGAGGTTGCGCAACTGGTGGCATTCCTGCTCTCCGATGAAAGCAGCTACATCACCGGGGCGGAGATCGCCATCGACGGCGCTTCATCGGCCTAGCCCTCCGGTATTGGGCTGCCACGCGCAAATTCCGCGCAGACTTTAGCCAAGCGCACCGGCGGTGCTACATTGGCCTGGCCGCAGATTGCCCGTGTACGCGCCCGTATGGAGTTGACAGGTAGATGAATGACAAGAAGCCGATGCCGGAGGCTGCAAGCGAAGAGCCCCGGGACTTCATTCGCGACATGGTCCAGGCTGACCTCGCCAGCGGCCGGGTGCAGGGCATCGTCACGCGCTTTCCGCCGGAGCCGAACGGCTATCTCCATCTCGGCCACGCCAAGTCGATCTGCCTGAACTTCGGACTTGCCGTCGAATATGGCGGCCGCTGCCACCTGCGCTTCGACGACACCAATCCCGTGAAAGAGGAGCAGGAATACATCGACGCCATCAAGCGCGACGTCCACTGGCTCGGCTTCGACTGGGGTGATCATCTGTACCACGCGTCGGACAATTTCCAGACGCTGTACGACTGGGCGGAGCACCTGATTCGCGCCGGCCTCGCCTATGTCGACGACACGCCGCCCGACGAGATGCGGGCGATGCGCGGCACGCTGACCGAACCGGGCCGTGCGTCGGCCGATCGCGACCGCTCGGTGGAAACCAATCTCGCCCTGTTTCGCGACATGCGCGCCGGCAAGTTCCCGAACGGCGCCTGCGTCCTGCGGGCGAAGATCGACCTTGCGTCCGGCAACATCAACCTGCGCGATCCCGTGCTGTATCGCATCCTGCACGCGGCTCACCCGCGCACCGGCACCGAGTGGTGCATCTACCCGACCTACGATTTCGCTCATGGCCAGTCCGACGCCATCGAGCACGTCACCCACTCGCTCTGTACCCTGGAGTTCGAGGACCACCGTCCGCTCTACGACTGGTTCCTCGACCACCTGCCGGTCCCCTCGCGGCCGCGCCAGACCGAATTCGCCCGCCTCAATATCGGCTACACCGTCCTGTCCAAGCGCTACCTGACGGATCTGGTCCGGCGCGGCATGGTGAGCGGCTGGGAGGATCCGCGCATGCCGACCCTGGCCGGCCTGCGCCGTCGCGGCGTGCCGCCGGAGGCGATCCGCGAGTTCGTCCGGCGCATCGGCATGTCCAAGGCCAACAGCGTCGTCGACCTCGCCATGTTCGATCACGCGATCCGCGACCGTCTCAACCAGGCGGCTGAGCGGCGCATGGCGGTCCTGCGGCCGCTCAAGCTCGTGATCGAGAATTTTCCCGAGGACCACGTCGAAGAGCTGGAGGCCGTCAACCATCCGGCGGACCCGGGGGCCGGCACGCGCACAATTCGCTTTGGCCGGGAGATCTTCATCGAGCGCGACGACTTCATGGAGAACCCGCCGAACAAGTTCTTCCGGCTGGCCGTGGGACGAGAGGTGCGGTTGCGCTACGCCTATCTCGTCACCTGCCGCCAGGTCGTGAAGGACACGGCCGGCAACGTGGTGGAGCTGCGTTGCACCTACGATCCGGCCAGCCGCGGCGGCAATGCGCCGGACGGTCGAAAGGTGAAGGCCACCCTGCACTGGGTGTCGGGCCGGGACGCCCGCCCCGCCGAGGTCCGATTGTACAGCACGCTGTTCAACCGCCCCGACCCGGGAGCCAATGGCGATCTGGACGGCGACTTGAATCCAGGCTCGCTCGAAGTCGTGTCGGGCGCGCTGGCGGAACCCTCGCTGGCGGAGATGCCGGTGGGCAAAGCCGTGCAGTTCGAGCGGCTGGGCTATTTCTGCCCGGACTCGACGAGCCGCCCGGACGCCCTGGTGTTCAACCGCACGATCGAGCTGCGCGACACCTGGGCAAAGTTGCAGGTCGGGTAAACGTTTTTAGGTTGATGGGGGACATGGTGGCAAAGCGAATCGTGGAGAGCCCGCAGGCGATGAAGGCGCTGGTCGGCCAGGAGCTGGGGGTCAGCGACTGGCTGGTCATGACCCAGGAACGCATCAACACGTTTGCCGAAGCAAGCGGCGACCATCAATGGATCCATGTCGATGTCGAGCGCTGCAAGACGGACATGCCGGATGGCAAGACCATCGCCCACGGCAATCTCACCCTGGCGGTGATCGCCACCTTCAGCCGGGACGTCCTCAAGATCGACAATGTGCGGAACGGCATTAACTACGGCTCGAACAAGGTGCGCTTCACCAGCCCCGTGCAGGTCGGTGCGCGCATCCGCGGCCGCCAGAAGCTGCTCGCCGCCGACGACATGCCGAACGGCGGCATTCGCATGACCTACCAATGGACCGTCGAGATCGAGGGCAAGGAGCGTCCGGCCTGTGTCGCCGAGACCATGAGCATCGCCTACCCGAAGACGTGAGGCGGTTCATTGCCGGGAGCGCGCCACTCCGTGGCGCTCTTTCCTGGCGCTTCAACATCGCATGAGCGCCACGGAGTGGCGCGCTCCCGGCAATGAGGCCTCTACTTGATCGCCAGCAGCTCGACGTCGAAGATCAACGTGGCGTTGGGCGGAATGACGCCGCCTGCGCCGCGCTCGCCATAGCCGAGCTGCGGCGGAATGATCAGCGTTCGCTTGCCGCCGACCTTCATGGTGGCGACGCCCTCGTCCCAGCCGGCGATGACGCGCTTCATGCCGATGGGAAACTCGAAGGGCGAACCGCGGTCGACGGAGGAATCGAACTTGCGGCCTTTCTGGCCTCCTTCGGAGAGCCAGCCGGTGTAGTGCATGACACACGTCTGGCCGGTCTTGGGGCTCGCACCCGTACCGACGGTCGTGTCGATGATCTTGAGGCCGGTCTCGGTCGTCATGGCTTTTCCCTGGGTTTGCGCTGCGGCCGGACGGGCGGCGGCGACGGTGATGGTTGCGATCATGGCACGGCGGGTCACTGGCATGGGGCGGCTTTTCCTCGCAGAGGTCGCGGGCTCGAGCCAGCGATACGAAACAATAGCGCATGCGTCGATCACTGTCCGTCGTCAGGGCCGGGCAAGCGCAACGTCCAGGAATCCCCGCGTAATCGCCCGCACATAGGGCGAGTTGATGAGCGTGTGAGAGGCTCCTGGAACGAGCGCCACGATCGCATGTCGAGCCGATGCCAGCGCGGCGGCACAATTTCCCCTGGCGTTGGCATTTCCCAGCCATGCATTGCTCGTCGAGAAGAAGGGATCGCTGGAGCTGATGACGTTCAAGACCGGCTGCTCGACCAGAACGCGCGTCCCATGCGCCTCGACGAAGTAGTTGTCCTCGCAGCTCCAGGAATAGATCAAACGGGCTGCGAAGGCCTCGTCGCCGTTGCGCGCCACGGTCGTGGCGCCTTCGCTCGTTCCTGCCAGCACCAAGCGCTGCGGGTCCGCCCAATCGGTCCGCCTCAGTGCCTCCAATGTCAGCCGAACTTCCGAAGCCCGCAGTGCGTGGATGCGCTCGTACGTCTTTTTGTCGATGGGTGAGGAATAGCTGAGGCGGTCCGGCAAGGCGAAGGAGTCGGGGGCGACGCTGGCGATGCCCAGCCCGCTCAGCCATTTCTGCCACTCCTCGATGGCTGCGAGTTTCAGGCCCGAAGAGCCATGCAGGAACAGGACGACGGGGCCGGGTCGCAGCGTGCTGGGGCGATCACGCCACTTGCCGAAAAATGCGCCGGTCCCCGTCATGGCAGAGGGCAGCGCAAGATTGGCGCCCTCGACGACGGCCGCTGACGAGCTCGGCGTGTGCTCGAGGGCGCTGCCCTGCACCTCGCCCTTTGGCTGCGCGCCGGCCATGCCCTGCCCAACCATCATCACCGCCAATGCGGCGGCGGCGATCTGCTTGACGGACATTTGCTTTACCCCTTCGCAACGATCTGCATCGAGCTGTCTCGCGGATCAGATGGTATTGCCGTCCCAGCGGTGCGTCAGGGCGCCTTTGTGAAGGTCGAGGTCGCTGCTCGAGAAGGCGATGACGTCGCTGTGGCCAAAGCCTTTGGTGTAGTCGATCACCGAGAACAGCTCGGGCTCGATGCGCAACAGGACCACGGCGTCCGACGAAGGATTTGGCGCGGCCCTGGCGGCGCCGTTGAGGAACGCAGCCGTGGGGATCGTCGCGTACTCGGGGTAGCGTTTCTGGCGCAAACGCCCGATGTGCTCGAACTCCCACTCGTCCGCAACCGCGAAGGCTCGTCCCGCCAGCGACAGTCCCTGGATCTGAAGCGGGCGATCCGTGTCGCTCGAGATGGCGATGGAAACCCTCGGATCGAGCAGGATGTTTCGATGCTTCTGGGACTCCCTTGCGACAAAGCAATAGAGGAGGAAGCCGTCATTGACGTAGGCCACCGTCGTCACCTGAGGCCATCCGTCGGGCCTGTTGGTGCCAAGCGACATCAAACGATGTCCCTCGAGCAGCCGCAGGATCAGATTCTTCTTTTCTTTCACCGGCGGCTCATCCGATCAACAGCAGCAGCCGATGGATGCGCCTCTTGGCGGTCTCGTGGGTCACCTCCTCCATCGGACGAGCCCGGGGCACCTGTCGTCCGGACAGGACCATGTCCCGCAGGGACTGGCGGACCTCCTTCGATAGCGCACGAATGACCTCCTCTTCGGTTTCTCCCGTCACTTTCAGTGACGGAAGATCCGGCACCCAGGCCAAGAACTTTCCACGCTCGTCGCGCTCGATGACCGAGAAGTAGCTTGCGTCGGTCATGGCAATCTCTCCGCGCTCAGTGGTGAGACGACGCTTCGATGTGCGGCAGTTCCTCGAAGGTGTGGAACGGGGGTGGCGAGGCCACCGTCCATTCCAGGGTCGTGGCGCCGTCGCCCCAGTAGTTGGCGCCGACCCGACGGCCGACAAGCAGGGTGCCGAACACCACGAAGATCAACCAGAAGACTGCAGCGGCGATCGTCACGAACGAACCGATCGAAGAGATGTAGTTCCAATGCCACATCGCATCGGGATAATCGACGTAGTGGCGCGGCATGCCCGCCAAGCCGAGGAAGTGCATCGGGAAGAACGTCAGGTTGACGCCGATGAAGGTCATCCAGAAATGGATCTGGCCCGCCCATTGCGGATACATGCGGCCGGTCATCTTCGGGTACCAGTAGTAGAAGCCGGCGAACATGCCGAACACCGCGCCGAGCGACAGCGTGTAGTGGAAGTGCGCGATCACGTAGTAGGTGTTGTGCATCGAGTAGTCGACGCCGGCATTGGCCAGCACGACACCGGTCACGCCGCCCACCGTGAACAGGAAGATGAAGCCGATCGCCCACAGCATCGGCACCTCGAGGCGGATCGAGCCGCCCCACATGGTGGCGATCCACGAGAAGATCTTCACGCCCGTCGGCACCGCGATCACCATCGTCGCGGCGACGAAGTAGGCGCGCGTGTCGACGTCCATGCCGACGGTGTACATGTGATGCGCCCACACGACGAAGCCGACGACGCCGATCGCCACCATCGCGTAGGCCATGCCCAGGTAGCCGAAGATCGGCTTCTTGGAGAAGGTCGAGATGATGTGGCTGACGATGCCGAAGGCCGGCAGGATCATGATGTACACCTCGGGATGGCCGAAGAACCAGAAGAGGTGCAGGAACAGGGTCGGATCGCCGCCGCCCTCGGGCTTGAAGAACGAGGTCCCGAAGTTGCGGTCGGTCAGCAGCATGGTGATGGCGCCGGCCAGCACCGGCAGCGCCAGCAGCAGCAGGAAGGCCGTCACCAGGATCGACCAGGCGAACAGCGGCATGCGGTGCAGGGTCATGCCCGGCGCGCGCATGTTGAAGATCGTGGTGATGAAGTTGATGGCGCCCAGGATCGACGAGGCGCCGGCGATGTGCAGCGAGAAGATCGCGAGATCCATGCCCGCGCCCTGGCTCGACGACAGCGGCACGTAGATCGTCCAGCCGGTGCCGACGCCGCCGCCGACGACCGCCGACAGCAGCAGCAGGATGAAGGCCGGCGGCAGCAGCCAGAAGCTGATGTTGTTCATGCGCGGGAAGGCCATGTCGGGCGCGCCGATCATCAGCGGCACGAACCAGTTGCCGAACCCGCCGATCAGCGCCGGCATGACGACGAAGAACACCATGATCAGGCCGTGCGCCGTCACCACGGTGTTCCA
>Ga0164290_1000447_pt1 | contig 133404 bp, 116 predicted proteins | sample Micstemetagenome_FD_108782 | JGI IMG/M metagenome (GOLD analysis project Ga0164290, IMG submission 108782) | Contaminated culture microbial community from soil near Moab, Utah, USA - Microcoleus steenstrupii SON62 (Illumina Assembly) | ecosystem: Environmental > Terrestrial > Soil > Soil crust... | reverse complement strand
TTCCTCCGCCCGCCGCATGCGCTGCAGCACCGTGTTGCGGTGCACCCCCAGCGCCTCCGCTGCGGCGGCCAGCCCTCGCTGTGCGTCGAGCACTGCCAGCAGCGCCTGTCGTTCCTCCTCCTCGCGGCGCCCCCGGCCCGCCAGGCCGCCGAGCTCGGCCGCGACGAAGGCACGGGCGAGGTCGAGGTCGCCGCTCATCGTGTCGACGAGCGCGATCTCGGCGTACGACGTCACCGGCGCCCCCCGGCCGGCGAGCTCGATGATCCGGCGGCCGCGCTGGGCCTGGACGTGGGAGCTGCGGAAGCCTCCGGGGCCGTGCGCCGGCGTGCCGATGGAGACCCGGACGGTCGCCGCGACCTGGTCGGCGAGGCGTGCGAGGTCCTCCTGCGTCCCGCCGGGAGCGCGCGCGGTGGAGACCCAGCCCCACAGCGCTTGGGCGCCGTCCGGGACGAGCAGGAGACGAGGGGAGCCGAGGTGCGCACCGACCGTCGAGCCCACGCGTGCGAGGTCGGCGTCGTCGTGGTCGGTCCAGCAGACGAAGGCGGTCTGCCACCCGGTGAGCCGGTGGGACAAGGTGCGCTCGGCGCGATCGAGGTCGACGCGGTCGCCGGCGATCAATCCGCGGACGGCATCGGTCCTGGCTGCGCGGACCTGGTTCTGGATGCGGTCGAGCTCGGCGACGTACTCGGCGGCGACCTCGCTGGAGATCCGGTCGGTGTAGGCGAACCCGTAGCGCTGGAGGTGGGCCACCACCGCAAGGGCGATCGCAGGGTCGGGCACCACGGCGGGGATCTCGGTGAGGATGCGCTCGCTGAAGTAGGCGTGCCCGATCCGGTAGAACCGCAGCATCACGTCGACGCTGTATCCCCGGGCCGCCATGGCGCGCGCATGCTCGAGGGCCGTGACCGGCGCCGTCGCGGCGCTCACGTCGATGCCGTGCCGGACCATCGACAGGGCTGCCTCGAGGTTCGACGAGCAGGACCCGAGCGTGAGGCCGCGGAGGTCGTCGTCGGCCCCGGCCTCGGGGATGCGGTCGAGGATGTAGGCGAGCATGTCGTCGGCGTACGACGACACGTCCCCGAGCAGCTCCGCGGCAGCGCGCCGCAGCTCGACGACGACCGACTCGGGAAGATCTGCCGACCCGCCCGCGCTCGTACCCATGCCGCGACACTAACGACGGCGTCGTTGCCGAGGGCAGCGGTCTTGACGCGGCGAGACACGTACGTTGGGTGTCGTCGGCCCGGAGCCACCGGCCGCTGGACCTCGGAGGACCACGCATGGGACTGCTGCTCAACCCCTACATCAGCTTCAAGGACAACGCGCGGGCCGCGATGGAGTTCTACCAGTCGGTCTTCGGTGGCGAGCTCACCATCAACACCTTCGGCGAGTACGGCGAGAAGTACGCCGAGGGCGCCGACCTGGTCATGCACAGCCAGCTCACCACTCCCGGCGGGCTGACGCTCATGGCGTCCGACACCCCCGAGGGCATGGACTTCACCCCCGGCTCGCAGATCACGATCAGCCTCGCCGGTGACGGCGACGACGCCGACGCGGTGCGCAACTTCTGGGAGGCGCTCTCCGACGGAGCGACGGTGAGCGTGCCGCTCGAGACGCAGGTGTGGGGCGACGAGTTCGGTCAGGTCACCGACCGGTTCGGCATCACCTGGATGGTCAACATCGGCGGCGGCGCGGCATAGCCGAAAACGTCATACGCCCCGCACCGTCGACGGCGCGGGACGTATGACGTTGGCGGTCCGGCCAGCAAGGCAGGTGTCAGGCAGCGCCCTGCAGGACCAGCTCGACGTCACCGAGGGCGATGTCGCCGTCGATGCTCAGCTCCGGCTGCTCCGCCTCGAACCAGTGCGGCGTGCCGGGCTGGTAGGGGAAGTAGACCCACAGGCTGCGGGCCCAGACCTCGTCCCGCGGCGTCACGGCCAGGCCACCGGTCGCCTCACCGGTCGGGAGCCGCCGGATCGTGAACTCGCCCGTGGCACCGCGGGTGCGGGCCCGGGTGGGGTGCTCGGTGGTCGGGTTGGTGACCAGGCCCTCCGGGTGGTTGACCTCGTAGCCGATGTTGGTGATCACCGGCAGCTCGGTGCCCTCGTAGACGAATCGGCCGGTCAGGGTGTGGCCGGTGGCGAGGGGCACGTCGTACCGCCGCGACGACCAGATCTTCACGTCATCGTGGCAGACCGCCGTGTAGTTGTGCGGGAACCCGTCGGCCGCGACCATCCACTCACCGGGCACGAGGCCGCGGATGACGTACCGGCCCTCGGCGTCGGCCTTCTCGATCTCGTGGAAACCGCCGTTGACGAAGGGCGTGTCGACGGGGCAGAGGTCGCTCGTGGTCGCTTCCACCACCGCGTGCGGCGCGGTGCGGCCCCGCAGGGTGAGGAGCGGCCTGTCGAGCTTGAGCCGGCCGATGTCGTAGGCGCGCAGGGCGCGGACCCGGAAGGTGCGCAGTCCGTAGCCGTCCCCGTCCTTGGCCGCCAGCGTGTAGGTGCCACGGCGCAGGCCGGGGTACGTCGCCGTGCCGTCCTCGCGGATCAGGTTCGGGTAGAGGACGTTGCCGCGGCTGTCGCGCAGCTCGCTGTCGACCCGGCCCTCGGTGCCGCGCAGGTGCACCGTGGCGGTGGCGCCGCGCTTGAGCGGCACGGTCGTCGTGACCCGCTCGTCGCCGTCCGCGACCGTCACCGGCTTCGACCCGAGGACGAAGGGCCCGCCGTGGCGGAGCACCCCCACCCGGTAGTCGCCCGGCGTGAGCCCGGTGAACCTGAACGTCCCGCGGGCAGTGGTGAACAGGCTGGCGATCAGCTCGCCGTCGCCGTGCGCGAGGAAGATCTCGGTACGACGGGCCGGGTCGCCGGTGCGCTGGTCGACCGCCGTGCCGGCGAGCGTGGTGCCCCGGTCGAGCACGCCGTCCACGTGGCCGGGGTGCTCGGCGTCGATGGTGACCGGCTCCGACTCCCACGGCACGGTGCCGAAGCCGCCGGCGCGCAGGTAGTAGGTGCCGGGGGCGAGACCGTCGATCGAGAACCGGCCCTGGCCGTCCGTCTGGCCGTCGAGTGTCCTGGTGTCGTTGAGCCGCATCACCTGGATGCTCTCGAAGCGCGCGCCGGTGAGCGTGCCCTCGATCTTCGCGGTCGGCTGGACCTCGATGGTGCCGACCTCGAGATCGGTGGCGCTCGCGTCGTACAGGTGGGTGTGCTGGAGCCAGCTGTCGTGCTGGCCGTCGGGGCCGACGTACCGGATCAGGTGGTCCGCCTCGGTCAGCTGGACGCAGGTCGCCGGACGCTCCTCGTCGTGGTCGCAGACCTGGACGAGGAAGCCTCGCTGGTCCTGGCGCACCCGGAACTCGCCGTCGGCGTCGGTCACCGCCCACCGGTCGGTGGTGTCGTCGATCATCCCGAACTCGGGGATCTCCCGCGGGGGCAGCACGTTGACGAGGGCGCCCTCGACGGGCGCACCGGAGCGGTCGACGACGACGCCGGTGACCCAGCCGAGGCCGTTGGGCTCGGTCTGGGCGGAGGCGGGGGAGGTCACGAGGGGGAGGGTGGTCGCGAGGCCGGCGGTGAGCGCCGCGGCGGCGGCAAGGGTGAAGCGCGGCGTGGTCACGGTGGTTCCTTCTTCCGATGGGGTTGCGGGTGAAGGACGCGACCTGCGCGGAGATGGTTGCAACGACTCGTCCCCGAGGATGAGAGGGGAGCGACCGGGACGATCGGGATACTGGGCCGCATGGCCGACCCCACGGACCCCGACGGCGCCGCCTCGCGCGCGCCGATGCCCGGCGCCGAGGCGCTCGCCGAGCCGCTGCGGTCGCGGTGGAGCCCGAGCATCTTCGACGCCGAGCACCGGCTGCCGCGCGCCGGCGTGGTGACGCTCCTCCACGCCGCGCAGTGGGCGCCGAGCAGCGGCAACCTGCAGCCATGGCGGTTCGTCGTGTGCGAGCGCGGCGACGCCGCCCACCGGGTGCTGGTGCCGCACCTGAGCCGCGGCAACTCGGGCTGGGTGCCCCGGGCGTCGGTGGTCCTCCTCGCGGCGACCCAGGTCGAGGACGCGCCCGACCGGCTCGAGACCGAGAAGCCGGTCGACCCGCGGATCAACCTCTACTGCCTCGGGCAGGCCGCCGCGCACCTCACCCTGCAGGCGCAGGCGATGGGACTGTGGGTGCACCAGTTCGGTGGGCTCGACAAGGACGCCGTCTCCGACGGGCTCGGTCTCCCGCCGTACTGGCGGATCGTCGCCGGCATCGCCGTCGGCGTCCGCGGCGACCCCGCGGAGGTCTCCGAGCGCGACCAGGAGCGGGAGCGTCGGGCGCGGGTCCGCAAGGACCTCGCCGAGATCGCTTACGGCGACACGTGGGGCGTGCCGTGGGCGGGACTCACCCGGGGCTGACCGCGGCCAGGATCTCCGGGTCCTCGCACGCCCGACCCCAGGCCGCGATCCGTGCGCGGATCTCGCGGCCCAGCAGCCACTGCCCGATCCGCTCGGCGACCGGGCGCAGCCACGCGGGCCGCACCGCGTAGGTGTACTTCCACACCGCGCGGGTGCCCGCGACCCCGTCGCGGGTCTCCGGCGTGAACCGCCAGCCACCGCCGAACGACGAGAAGAACCACAGGCCCTCGACCATCGTCATGCCGACCGACGTGGGCGGCCGGTAGGAGACGTACTCACTGATCATCCGCGGTCCCACCCGCGCGCGGGTGTAGGTCCGGACGCCGCGATCGGGAGCGGGCGCGTCGATGAGGTGCTGGTGGCGGATGAACGGGTCCCACCGTCGCCGCAGCTCGCCGGTCGTCTGCGACACCGCGAACGCGGTCGCGGGATCCACGGGCACCCACTGCTCGGCCGTCACCTGAGGCATGGGGAGAACCTGCCACACTGGAGCGATGCCAACCCTCCACGACTTCAAAGCGGCGGACATCAACGGCGCGGCGATCGATCTCGGGTCGTACGACGGCTCGGTCGTCCTCGTCGTCAACACCGCGTCGCAGTGCGGGTTCACCCCGCAGTACGCCGGCCTGCAGCGGCTCCACGACGACTACGCCGACCAGGGCTTCGCCGTGCTGGGCTTCCCGTGCGACCAGTTCGGTCACCAGGAGCCGGGTGAGGAGCCCGAGATCGCGGCGTTCTGCGAGACGGAGTACGGCGTCACCTTCCCCCTGTTCGCGAAGGTCGAGGTCAACGGCGCCGACGCCCATCCGCTCTTCCAGTGGCTCAAGAGCGAGCAGGGCGGCCTGCTCGGCGGCGCGATCAAGTGGAACTTCACCAAGTTCCTCGTCGGTCGCGACGGCCTGGTGATCGGCCGCTACGGGTCGACCACCAAGCCCGGCAAGATCCGCCCCGACATCGAGGCGGCGCTCGCCCGCTGACGGAGCGTCAGACCCCCGAGGTGGCGAGCTCCTTCTCAGCCTGGCCGGGCACCGGCGCCGAGTCGCGCTCGAGCGAGGTGCCCTCGACGTCGACGTTCGGCAGGATCCGGTCGAGCCACTTCGGCAGCCACCAGGCCTTCTCGCCGAGCAGGTAGAGCACGGCGGGGATCAGCGCCATCCGGACGATGAAGGCGTCGAACAGGATCGACGCGGCCAGCGCGAAGCCCATCGACTTCACCACGGCGTCGTCCTCGAGCATGAAGCCGGCGAAGACCGCGATCATGATCGTGGCCGCCGCGACGACCACCCGGGCGCTGTTGCGGAAGCCGTCGACGACCGCGTCGCGGGTCGACAGGCCGTGGACGTGCGCCTCGCGCATCCGGGTCACCAGGAAGACCTGGTAGTCCATGGCGAGCCCGAACACCATGCCGATCAGGAAGATCGGCATGAAGCTGACGATCGGCTGCCCCTCGAAGATGCCGAACGCGCCCTCCTGGAACACCGCCACCGTCACCCCGAGCGTGGCCAGCACGGACATCAGGAAGCCGAGCGTCGCGGTGAGCGGCACCAGGATCGAGCGGAACACCAGCATCAGCAGGATGAACGCCAGCCCCACGACCACGGTCAGGTAGAGCGGCAGGGCGCCGGTGAGCCGGTCGGACACGTCGGTGGTGATCGCGGTCAGGCCGGTGACCCCGGTCGTCGTGCCGGTGGCTTCCTCGATGTCGCCCTGGCCGTCGCGCAACGCCTGCAGCAGGTCGAGGGTGGCCTCGTCGTCCGGGCCCGACTCCGGCGTCACCTGGATCATCGCGCCGGTCCCCACCCCCTGCGGGGCGCCGTCCTCGCCGAGCGGGGCGTTGGTGGCGACCAGCTGGGCATCGGCCACGTCGTCCTGACCGGCGGCCCACTCCGCGACGTCGTCGTACGCCGCCTGGCGCTGCTCGTCGTCGGCGATCTCGCGGCCGTCGACGACCACCAGCAGCGGGCCCTCGCGGCCGGGACCGAAGCCCTCGGTCATCAGGTCCGACGCCTGACGGCGGGTCGTGTCGCTCGGCGCGGTGCTGTCGGTCGGGAACGCCAGGTACATCTGGCCGATCGGGATCGCCAGTGCACCCAGGCCGATGACGATCACGGCGACGAACGCGATCGGCGCGCGGCCGACCAGCCGGCCCCAGCGGACGCCGTTGTTGAGGACCAGGCCGCGCTCGTCGCGCTTGACCCGCTCCTTGCGGACCCGGCCGCGGAACGTCCACGACCTCAGCATGCCGAGGATCGCGGGCAGCAGGGTGAGCGCGACGAGGACCGCGGTGAGCACGGTGGCGGCTGCCGCGAGACCCATCGCGGTCAGGAACGGGATCCGCACGATCGCCAGCGCAGACAGGGCGATGAGCACGGTGAGGCCGGCGAAGACGACCGCCGAGCCCGCCGTACCGACCGCGATGCCGACGGCGTGCCGGCGGTCCTCGGTGTGGTGCAGCTCGCTGCGGTAGCGGGCCAGGATGAAGAGCGTGTAGTCGATGCCGACCGCGAGCCCGATCATCGTGGCCAGCATCGGCGTGCTGGAGCCGACGTCGGTGAGCGCCGTCATCGCGGTGATGCCGGTCATGCCGAGCGCGACGCCGAACACGGCGGTGATGATCGGGAGGCCGGCGGCGATCGCGGACCCGAACGTCAGGAGGAGCACGACGAGCGCGATGCCGATGCCGATCAGCTCGGCAGCGCCGCCGGGCGGGGACATCGCCTGCATGCCGGGGCCGTTGGCCTCGACGACGAACCCGGTCGCGTCGTCCGAGTGCTCCGCGAACAGGTCCTCCGCGGCCTCGATCGTCGTCGGCTCGATGTCGGCGGGTGAGTCGACGTCCCAGGAGAAGCTGAGGATGCCGATCCGGCCGTCCTCGGAGAGCGGGCTGAACGCGGGCGGCGCGTTGGCGGCGGCGACGTTCGGGTCGACGAGCCCCGGGTTGGCCTCGGGTGCCTCGCTCATCTGCGGGAGCGACGGGATCGCGGCGATCAGGTCGGCGATGGCGTCGGCGTACGGCTTCTCGTCGAGGGTGTGGCCCTCGGGCGCCGCCACGACCACGTTGACGGTGGCGTCGTCGAAGGCGTCCTCGGCCTCGGGGAAGAGCTCCTGCTGGAGGTCGGCGGCCTGCTCCGACGGGATGCCGGGGAGGGTGAACTCGTCCGACATCGGCTTGGAGAACGCTGCGGCGACGCTGCCGAGCACGACGGCGAAGAGGAGCCAGCCGGCGATGAAGAACGGCCACCGCCGGAAGGCGGTCGAGCCGAGGCGGTAGAGCGAGCGGGCCATGGGGTTCTCCTGGTCCTGGACGGGTGTGCGGGCATGACGGCCGCCGGGTTGCGGCGCGCCGTCGTGGTCAGGCGTTGAGCACGGCGCGGGCGTCGCGGACCGCGTCGTTGATCAGGTCCGGCAGCGGACGGGTGAGGTCGGGCTCGGAGCGCTCGAGCACGGAGTCGACGATCGTGATGAGCAGCTGGACGAGCAGCCGGGCGCGCTGGGCGCCGTACCCCTGGCCCTCGCGCTGGAGGATCATCTCGATCGCGTCGTCGGTGATGACCTCGAACCGCTCGTGGGCGATCGCGATCACCCGCGGGTCCGTGCACATCACGCCGCGGCGCAGGTGGACGAGCTCGAGGTCGGCGCCCTTCTCCTGCAGCGCCTGGCTCGCGATGTGCACGAGGTCGTCGAAGAGGCGCCCGGTCGGGCCGCCGGCGACGAACGCGGCGACGGTCTCCTCCGGGAGCTCGTGGTCGGGACCGAGGACGACGTCGGCCTTGCCGTCGAAGTAGTTGAAGACGGTGCGGCGGGACACCTCGGCCGCCACCGCCAGGTCGTCCATCGTCCAGCCGTCGAAGCCCTTGTCGCGGGTGAGCTCGAGCGCGCACCACTCGAGGCGCCGGGTGGTCTCCGCCCGACGTGCCTCCCACTTGGTGCCGGCTGCGGTCATGACGGCCATCCTTGCACTCCTATGGCGCCGAGTGCAAAATCGTGATGCGCGTCACGCCGTACCGCCGGGATAACCCGTGGTTGCTCCCGCTTCGGGGCGCCTAGCCTCGCCCCGTGTCCCCGACCCGTGCCCTCCCGATAGGGATCGTGCAGATCTCGCTGGCCGGGGTGCTGTGGGGGACCGGGGGCATCACGCTGCAGGTGGTGCGCGAGCAGGTTCCGATGTCGTTCGTGACGATCAGCGGCTACCGGATGCTGATCGCCGCGGTCGTGCTGGTCGCGGCCGTCGTCCTGCTGCGCCGCAGCGCCGAGGTGGTGGCGCTGCTGCGCTCCTCGCCGGGCACCGCGTGCCTCGTGGGCGTCGGCACCGGGGCCTACCAGGCGCTCTACTTCGGCGCCGTCGTCGAGGTGGGCGTGACGGTCGCGACCGTGGTGAGCCTCGGCCTCGCGCCGGTGCTCCTGACCGCGGCCGAGGCCGTCCAGCACCGCCGCCACCCCGGCGTACGGCGACTCCTCGTCCTCGCCGCGGCCCTCGCCGGCTTGGTGCTGGTCAGCGGCGCCGCCGGCCACTCGTCGACCGGCCCGAACCCGTTGCTGGGGGTCGCCCTCGCGGTCGCCTCCGGTACGACGTACGCCGCCACCACCGCGCTCGGACGGCCCCTCTCGCAGCGCACCGACCCGCTCGCGCTGACGACCGTGGCGACCACTGCCGGTGCCGTCGCGCTGCTGCCGGCCGCGCTCCTCGTCGGCGGCCCGCTCACGACGGGCGACCCGGTGGCGCTCGGGGCGCTCGCCTACCTCGGGGTGATGACGATGGCGCTCGCCTACGGCCTGCTCTACGCCGGCCTGCGCACCACGTCGAGCACGGCGGCCGTCATCGCGAGCCTGCTCGAGCCGGTCACCGCGGCCGTCGTCGCGGCCGCGTTCCTCGACGAGCGGGTGGGGGTGGTCGGCCTGGTCGGCATCCTGCTGGTGCTGGCCGCCGTCGCCGGCGCCGGCCGCGAGCCGGTGGCGGAGGGCGGAGCCGCCGCCGAGGTCAGGACGTCGCGGGAGTGACGAGCCCGTGGTCGTAGGCGTAGACGATCGCCGCCGGCCGGTCCCGCAGGTGCAGCTTGGTGAAGATCCGGCCGATGTGGCTCTTGACGGTGAGCTCGGAGATGACCAGCTCGGCGGCGATCTCGCCGTTGCTCCGGCCGATGGCCATCGCGCGCAGCACCTCGACCTCCCGCGGGGTGAGGACGTCGACCACGCCGCGGTCGGCGGCGACGGCGGGCGCGCTGCTGCGATAGCTGCGCAGCACCCGCCCGGTCACGGCCGGGTCGAGCCAGGAGTCGCCGGCGGCGACCGCCCGCACGCCGCGGATCAGGTCGTCGGCGGAGGAGTCCTTGAGGAGGAACCCGGCCGCGCCCGCGCGCAGCGCGCCGGACAGCATCTCGTCGTCGTCGAATGTCGTCAGCACCAGCACCGGCGGCGCATCCGGCGCGCTGGCGAGCCGGCGGGTGGCGGTGATGCCGTCGACCTCGCGCATCCGCAGGTCCATCAGGACGACGTCGACGCCGGGGTCGTCCGCGACCGCGAGGGCGGCCAGCGCGCGCGGGACCTCGGCGCCGTCGGCGCACTCGGCCACGATCTCGAAGCCGTCACGCCGGCGCAGGATCCGCCGCAGCCCGGACCGGACCAGCTCCTGGTCGTCGACCAGCACCACCCGCACGGGCAGGGTCGGCTCGCTCACGACGCGGCTCCGCTCGACGCCACGCCGGGCGCCGCCCGGCCCAGGCCGGGGATCGTGTGGCCGCACGGCAGCTCGACACCACCGCGCTGCCCGAGCCGTACGTCGACCAGCCACTCGTCGCCGTCCGGACCGGCCTTCAGCGAGGCGCCCAGCTGCGCGGCCCGGGCGTGCATGCCGGCCAGGCCCGACCCCTGCCCGTCGGTCCGACGAGCCCGGGTCCCGTTCAGCTCGTTGCGTACGACGAGCCGGGCGCTCCCGCGCGAGACGGACAGCGCGACCCGGGCGGTGCTGCCGGGCGCGTGCTTGGCGACGTTGGCGAGCGACTCCTGCGCGATCCGGTAGAGACCGAGCCCGGTGGCGTCGGCGAGCTGGGCGAGGTCGCCGCGTTCGTCGTACTCCACGTGCAGGCCGGCCTGGTCGACCTCCCGCACCAGGGCTGCGATGTCGGCGGCGCCGGGGAGCACCTGCCGGGTGCCTGCGCCGTCGGCCATGGCGCTGACGGTGCGGCGGATGTCGGACATCGCGCGCCGCCCGACCTGCTCGGCGTCGGCGAGCGCGGAGTCCGCCTCCTCGACGGCGTCCTCGGCGGAGGCGGCGCCGGTGGCCACGTCGCGCAGCGCGTGCCGGGCGCCGGTGATCTGCAGCAGGGTGACGCTCAACGAGTGGGCGACGAGGTCGTGGATCTCGCGGGCGATCTGCTCGCGCTCGGCCGTGGTCGCCTGCTGCCACGTCGCCTCCCGCCGCTCGCGCTCGGCCAGTAGGGCCCGCATCTGCCAGAGCAGCATCGCGCCGACCACGAACCCCACCTCCAGCAAGATGGCGTGGACCGAGAAGCCGACGACGCCGGGCCCGAGCAGGGCACCCGCGCCGAGGATGCCGTAGGCGATCGCGCCGACGGCGAGGCCCCGTCGCACCCCGTCCCGGGCGGTGACGTCGGCGACGACGAACGCGAGCAGGCCCGGAGCCGCGTCGATCGGCGCGCGCTCGAGATCGGGCGCCACCGAGAGCAGCCAGCCCGCCACGGCGAGCGCGGGGAGGGAGTCGAGCCACCACGGCAGCCACTTGCCGAACCCCAGCTGGATCACCGGTGCGAGGAGGACCAGCGGGAGCGCGAGCAGCAGGGGGTCGGGCGTCCACAGCGCGTCGCGCAGGTAGAGCGCCATCGCCACGCAGGTCAGCTGGCCGCCGAAGCCGACCATCGGCACCCACCAGGGATAGAGGATCCCGCGGGCAGCGCACTGCTCCTCGATGCGCGCATGGAACCTGCGCAGGATCGTCCAGCTCATCCACTCAGCGTAGGCACCTCGGGGGGTGGCGTCATCCGACCCCGGAGGGTGAGTCCGCCTCCTACCAGGGTCGCAGTGAAGTACCTGCCCCCGGGCGATGTCCGGAGGGGGCGCTCCCGCCTAGCGTTCTGGTCACCGGAGCACCACACCCATCACCGAGGACGGTGAGCACCATGACCTGGAGCGAGACCAAGCGCCGCTGGCACATCCTGCGGGAGATCGAGGAGCTGTTCGTCGCCGACCCGACGGCCTCCCTCCCGTGGACCGACGAGCACGCCGAGCTGTTCGGTGACCGGGACCACCTGGTGACCGCACTGCGCTACCGCTGGCAGCTCACCCGCCAGGCACAGCTGGACCCGGACTCGCCCGAGCCGGCGTGGGACGAGCAGCGGATCCGGGTCGACCAGCGGACCCGCACCCTGATGCGGATCCTGGACCGCGCGGCCGCCGAGGAGCAGGGTGGGCACCGTGCCGTCGCCTGACCGCCGCCGTGCCCCGATCGTCCAGCGGGTGACCACGACGCCGCGCGCCTACGCGGCCTGGACCCTCGCGCACAGCATCCAGCGGCGCTTCCTGCACCGTGCCGCCCAGCGCGGCGACCTGATGGCGCGGCTCGCGACCGACCGGACCTACTACGACGACCCGTACCCGTCGTACGAGCAGATCCGCAAGGACGGCCGGATCGTGCGCAACGGCTTCGTCGCCGGCACCGTCGACCACGCGGTCGCCAACGCGATCCTGCGCAGCGACGACTTCGGGACCGGCGCCGGCCAGGGTGAGCTGCCGCCGCCGATGCGGCGGCTGCACCAGCTGGTGCGCGACCGCGACACGCTCAGCCCCGTCGACCCGCCGTCGATGCTCGTCGTCGACCCGCCCGACCACACCCGCTACCGCCGCCTGGTGGCCCGGGCGTTCACGGCGCGCAAGGTCGGCCGGATGGCCGACCGGGTCGAGTCGGTCGCGACCCGGCTGCTCGACGACCTCGAGCGCCAGCCGACCTTCGACCTGGTCGGGCGGTACGCCGCGCTGCTGCCCGTCGCGGTCATCGCCGACATCCTCGGGGTGCCCGACGACGAGCGCGAGCAGGTCCTCGGCTGGGGCAACCACGCCGCCACGACCCTCGATCCCGGCCTGAGCTGGGGCCAGTACCGCGAGGCCTCGGCGGCGCTGCGGGAGATGAACGCCTGGTTCGAGCTCCACCTCGACCGGCTGCGGCGCGCGCCGGGCGACGACCTGCTCAGCCAGGTGCTCCAGGACCCCGACGCTGCCGACCTCACCAGGGAGGAGCTGCACGGCATCGGGCTCCTGGTGCTGGGGGCGGGGTTCGAGACGACCGTCAACCTGATCGGCAACGCGGTCGCGCTGCTCGACCGGCACCCCGACCAGCGGCGCCTGCTGCTGGACGACCCCGAGGGGTGGCCGCAGGCGGTCGAGGAGGTGCTGCGGTACGACGCGCCCGTCCAGCTGACGATGCGGGCGGCGACCCGCGACACCGAGGTCGCCGGCGAGCGGGTCGCCGCGGGCGAGGCGGTGCTCGTCTACCTCGGCGGCGCGAACCGCGACCCGGCGGTCTTCGACGAGGCCGACCGCTTCGACGTACGACGCTCCAACGCGGCCGAGCACCTCGGCTTCTCTGCCGGCATCCACTTCTGTCTCGGCGCCAGCCTGGCCCGGCTGGAGGCGGCCGTGGCGCTGCGGACCCTCTACGACCGCTACCCGGACCTGCGGGTCGTCGGGCGGCCCGAGCGGCGGGCGACCCGGGTGCTCCGCGGCTACGAGTACCTGCCCGTCTCGACCCTCGCGCGCGTGCCGACCGGCTGAGGTCCTGATCTACCCTCCTCGGGTGACGAGCAACGGCCCGACTCCGCACGAGGATGCTTCGGTGGATGCGACGGTCGTGACCGCGATCATGCTGCTCGGCTTCGGCCTGCCCGCCACCGCCGCGGCCGCGGCGTTCGCGTTCGGCAGCCTGGAGCACATCGGCAAGGGCTTCCTGGTGGCCCTTGCGGTCTGGATCCTCGGGGCGTTCCTCGCCGTCCTCCTGCCGCTGCAGACCGGCCCGTCGGACGGGGCCGCGATGTCGCCGGCGGTGACCTGGGGCCTGGTCGCGCTGGGGGTCGCCGCCCTCGCCGCCGTGATGGCGTCCAGCGCCCCGCTCCTGCCCTGGACGCTGGTCCTCCTCGTCGGCCCGTGCTTCGCGTGGATCACCGGCTCGCTGTGGATGATCGGCCGCGCGAAGCGGCGCTCGGAACCGATCTGACCGCTGGCCCGTCCCAGGCTTCATGACAGGCCCCATGACTCCTCGGACCTCCGCTGCGGCGCCCCTCATTGCCGCCGCTCTCCTCTCCACCGCTGTCCTGACCGCCTGCTCGGGGACGGATCCCGACCCGGATCCCCCGTCCCAGCGGGGCATCGACGCTCGGTCCTACTACGACGACTACGACGTCGGGGCCGACGAGGACGGCGCCGTCCCGACCTACTCGGCACAGGTCGAGAGCGAGGCCGGTGACCAGTACGGAGCTGCCGAGCCGACGATCCCGCCGGCGCCGAACGAGGACAACGTCTTCCGCGACCACGGGTCCAGCGGCTTCGTCGACGCGACCGCCGACCCGCGGTCGACCTTCGCGCTCGACGTCGACGCCGGGTCGTACGGCGTCGCCCGCACCTTCCTCCGCGACGGCCTGCGGGTGCCGCCGGCGGCGATCCGGGTCGAGGAGTGGGTCAACGCCTTCGAGTACGACGACCCGGCCCCGTCCGACGGCGACCTCGGGCTGACGGCCGAGACCGGCCTTGCTCCCAGCCTCACCGACGGCACCCAGCTGGTGCGGATCGGGGTCTCCGCCCGCGAGGTCGCTGCCGCTGACCGGCCGCCGGTCAACATCACCCTCGTCGTCGACCGCTCCGGAAGCATGGACATCCGCGAGCGGCTCGGCCTCGTGCAGTCGTCGCTCGCCCTCCTGGCCGACCGGCTCAACCCCGACGACACCGTCTCGGTCGTCTCGTTCGAGGACGAGGCGCGCCCGATCCTCGCGCCGACGCCGGTCCGCGACACGGACGCGATCCTCGACGCGATCGAGGAGCTGAGGCCGGGTGGCAGCACCAACCTCGAGGCCGGGCTGCGGCTGGGCTACGAGCAGGCGCGGGAGGCCGCGTCGTCGGGCGACCCCGACGCCGTGAACCTGGTCGTCCTCGCCTCGGACGGCGTCGCCAACGTCGGCAGCACCGGCCCGGGCTCGATCATCGAGACCATCCAGGAGGAGGGCCGCTCTCGTGATGGCGCCATCCACCTGGTCACCGTCGGCTACGGGCTCGGCAACTACAACGACCACCTGATGGAGCAGCTCGCCAACCTGGGCGACGGCTTCTACGCCTACGTCGACGACTACGACGAGGCCGAGCAGCTGTTCGGCGAGGACCTGGTGACGACGCTGACCCCGGTCGCCGCCGAGGCGCGGACCCAGGTCACCTTCGACCCCGAGCGGGTCACCTCCTACCGGCTGGTCGGCTACGAGAACCGGGCGATCGCGGACGAGGACTTCACCGATCCCGGCACCGACGCCGGCGAGCTCGGCGCCGGCCACCACGCGACCGCGCTCTACGAGGTGCGGCTGGCGCCCGACGTCGAGCCCGGGGCGGTGATCGGCAGCGCGGCGGTCCGCTGGAACGCGGTCACCCCGGGCGGACCGGCGGAGGCACCGCAGCAGGAGGCGACGATCGCGCTGACGGCGGCGGAGCCCGACAACCCGGCGGCCGCGCCGTCGTACCGGCTGGAGCTGGCGGCGACGGTCGCCGACCTCGCGCAGGTGCTCAAGCAGGCCGAGCCGTACGCCGACCGGGCCGTCACGCTCGAGGACCTCCGCGTCCGGGCCCAGGAGCTCGCCGACGCCGACGTCCCGGGTGCCGGCGACCTGGTGACCGTGATCGAGCAGGCGATCGCGCTCGCCTGAGCACTTTACAACAGAGAGGGTCTTGTCAAGATCGTTTACAAACACTACCGTTGTGTCAAACGGCAGAGTTGGGAGAGATCAATGGAGACCTCTGGGATGAACCCCGAGCATCTCGGCAAGACCGTCCCGGACGGCACCACCGAGGTGTGGAAGGACAAGAAGCGGTACCTCTGGCTGCTCGGCCTGATGGTCCCCGGCTTCGGCATCATGGCGGTCGTCGCCTACGCCTACACCGACTACTGGTGGCTGCTCCTCGCAGGCCCGCTGCTCGTCAACGTGATCATCCCGGTCTTCGACCTGGTCTTCGGGCTCGACCCGTCCAACCCGCCGGACGAGGTGATCGAGGACCTCGAGAACGACAAGTACTACCGCTGGGTCGTCTACCTCTACATCCCGCTGCAGTTCTTCATCCTGTGGGCGGTCATGTACCTCATCGCCTACGGCAACCCGATCGCCTACGTCGCCGACCTCTTCGGAGCCAAGGACTGGCTGGCCGCCAACCTCGGCGCCGACCTGGTGCGGCCGATGGCGGAGGGCGGCGCGTCCGACCTGACCTGGTACGAGAAGCTGGCGATCGCGTTCTCGGCCGCCGGCGTGATGGGCATCGCCATCAACACCGCCCACGAGCTCGGCCACAAGAAGGAGACGGTGGAGCGCTGGCTCTCGAAGATCGCCCTCGCGCCGACCTTCTACGGCCACTTCTACATCGAGCACAACCGGGGCCACCACGTGCGGGTCGCCACGCCGGAGGACCCGGCGTCGTCGCGGCTCGGGCAGTCGTTCTGGGCCTTCTGGCCGCGCACCGTGTCCGGCTCGCTGAAGAGCGCCTGGGAGCTCGAGGCCAAGCGCTACAAGCGCAAGGGCACCCACCCGTTCCACCTCGGCAACGACGTGCTCAACGCCTGGGCGATGTCGGTGGTGCTCTACGGCGCGATCATCGCCACCTTCGGGTGGCAGGTCATCCCCTACTGCCTGGTGATCATCGTCGCCGGCTTCTCGCTGCTGGAGATCATCAACTACGTCGAGCACTACGGCATGAAGCGGCAGAAGGTCGGCGAGAAGCAGCGCTACGAGCGGGTGCTCCCGATGCACAGCTGGAACAGCAACAACATCGTCACCAACCTCTTCCTCTACCACCTGCAGCGCCACAGCGACCACCACGCGAACCCGACCCGGCGCTACCAGACCCTGCGCGACTTCAAGGAGTCGCCGGCGCTCCCGACCGGCTACGCCGGCATGCTGACGCTCGCGCTGTTCCCGCCGCTGTGGCGGCTGGTGATGGACAAGCGGGTGGTGGCCCACCTCGACGGCGACGTCACCCTCGCCAACATCGCGCCGCGCAAGGTGGACAAGTACCTCAGGAAGTTCCCGCCCCCGGCCGAGCACGACGTGCACAAGGACGACTACTTCGCCCAGAAGTTCGAGGGCGAGGTTCTGGCTGCGCGGTGCCCGGGCTGCGGCTACGTCTACGAGGTCGCCGCCGGCGACGAGCACGAGGGCTTCCCGGCCGGCACGGCGTGGAGCGAGATTCCCGAGGAGTGGTGCTGTCCAGACTGCGGCGTCCGCGAGAAGATCGACTTCGTGCCGTTCGACCCGGAGAAGGTGGATGCCCCATGAAGATCGTCGCGGACCTGGAGAAGTGCGAGGGCCTCGGCATGTGCGAGGCCATGGCCAACGACTACTTCGAGGTCGACGAGGACGAGGACCAGGTCAACATCCTCGACGACTCGCCGCCGGAGTCCGACCGGGCGCACGTGTACGCCGCCGTCCAGGCCTGCCCGGTGCTCGCGCTGACCCTCACCGACTGATGACCGCCTGATGTCTATCCTCACTCGCGTGACCACCCAGCCCGCCGAGGCATCGCCCCCCGTCGTCGTCGGACGACTGCGCGACCGGCTCTGCGACGCCGCCGCGGTCGTGATCACCAGCGAGGGATGGGCCCGGGTGACGATGGCGCGGCTCGCCGACGAGGTCGGGGTGAGCCGGCAGACGGTCTACAACGAGATCGGCACGAAGAACGATCTCGCCGAGGCCGTCGTACTGAGAGAGCTCGACCGGTTCCTCGCCGGCGTCATCCGCTCCTTCGACGAGAATCCGACCGACCTGGTGCAGGCGATCCGGGACTCGGCCCGACGGGTGCTCAAGTACGCCCAGAAGAACCCGCTCCTGCACGCCGTCGTCTCCGCCACCCACGGCGCCGACACCGAGCTCCTCCCGCTCCTGACCACGCACGCCGAGTCCCTGCTCGTCGCGGTCAAGATGGTCGTCGGCGAGCGCCTCGCCGGCTACCAGATCGACCTCCCGGCCGATCGGCTCGACGCCAGCATCGACATGGTGGTCCGGCTGGTGCTGAGCCACGTCATGCAGCCCTCGGCCGACCCGGCGACGACGGCCGACGACATCGCCTGGGTCGCGGAGCGGGTCCTCGGCTGACCTGCTCCGGGCCGATCCCCTCGTGGGGTGCTGCCTGATGCGCGAGACTTGGCGGCACCATTCCAGGTTCCCAATTACCCTCGGAGGGGGAGGGAAGCTCTATGGGGGTTGCGCAGCCCAGGGTCGGGCGTCGCGCGCGACTCGCGCTGATCGGCGCGGTCGCGCTGCTCAGTGCTGCCTGCGCCGCGCCGGCCGGCGAGCCTGACCCGGACGCGAGCAACGCCGCGTCGTCGAGCAGCTCCGCACCCGACACCGGCCAGCCCTCGGCGACGTACGCCCGCTACGAGGTCGACCCCCCGGGGGAGTACGACGGGCGTCTCCACGGCGACGACATGCTGCTCGTCAGCACCGAGACGATCCCCGACGACGTCGTCGAGCAGATCCTTGCGATCAAGATCGCCGGCCAGACGGCAGTCACGGCCGCTGAACCGCTCTCGATCGGTGAGTTCTCGCTCGAGAACAAGAGCTACCGGGTCGCCGCCGTCGACGCGGCGGGCTACCGGAGCTTCACCCTGCCCAACAGCGCCGGCCTGCAGGACGCCTGGGAGCGGGTCGCTGCCGGTGAGATCGCCGTCGACCGCTCGCTCGACGGGCCGCGGTTGCCGCTCGACGAGGACGGCTACCTGGCGGTCGGCTCGGGCGAGCGGACCTTCCCGATCCACGTCGGCGCCTTCGTCGACCACGTCGGCACGATCGACGCCGTGGTCAACACCGCGTGGGGCGAGGAGCTCGGCCTGGTCGAGAACAACGCGCTGGTCCTCTACACCGGCGGCATCTCGCCGCAGGCGCTCCGCAAGAAGCTGAAGCCGATCGTCGGCGACATCTCGATGACCGACCTCGACATCGTCGCCGAGGCGGGGATCGACCCCAACACGTTCCAGTCCGTGCAGTACGTCGGCACGTTCGCCCAGGCGGTGGGGGTCTTCCGCTACACCCCCATCGGCGGCGGCCGGGTGCAGCCGGACCCGGCCTGGGTGAGCGAGCACATCGTCACCGAGACCCTGCCGTTGCTCGGCAAGCTGACCTGCAACAAGTTCATGATGCCGCAGCTCCGCGACGCGATGCTCGAGATCGCGGCCAGCGGCCTGGGTCCCGAGATCAAGTACCACGTCGGCTGCTACTACCCCCGGTTCATCGCCGGCTCGACCACGCTCTCCAACCACTCCTTCGGCCTGGCCATCGACATCAACTCGCTGGAGAACCAGCGCGGCACCGTCGGCGAGATGCACCCCGTCGTGGTCCAGATCATGAAGAAGTGGGGCTTCGCCTGGGGTGGCGACTGGAGCTACACCGACCCCATGCACTTCGAGCTCGCGCGGATCGTCGCGGCCGGCTGATCGTCGGGCGGCGGGTTTGTCCTCCTGCCCCACGGGTTGTCCGCTGCTGCAGAGGCCGACAACCCGCGGAATACCCGGTCGACCGGGTATCCCGCGCCCGCCACCCCCCAAATGAACCGTGACAGCGCCACTGTCACGGTTGTGCCACAATCGGCGCCATGACGCTCGAGAACCCCGAACCGGACCGCATCGACCCCGACCGCATCGAACTGGGGCAGGGCACCGGACCGCTGCGTGGGATCAAGGTCGTCGAGATCGCCGGCATCGGGCCCGGGCCGCACGCCTGCACGATCCTGGCCGACCTCGGCGCCGACGTGATCCGCGTGGAGCGGCCGGGCGGCCAACTGCTGAGCGGCGGCCCGACGGACCTGCTCACCCGGGGCCGGCCGAGCGTCGCGCTCAACCTCAAGGACCCGGCCGCCGCGCAGGTCATCCTCGACCTGGTGGCCGACGCCGACGTGCTGGTCGAGGGGATGCGGCCCGGCGTCGCCGAACGGCTCGGGGTGGGCCCCGACGCGTGCCTCGCGCGCAACCCGCGGCTGGTCTACGGCCGGATGACCGGCTGGGGGCAGGACGGCCCGTGGAGCCAGGCCGCCGGCCACGACATGAACTACATCGCGATCACCGGGACCCTGCACGGGCTCGGGCAGGTCAAGGAGAAGCCGCAGTTCCCGGCCAACCTGGTGGGCGACTTCGGCGGGGGGTCGACGTACCTCGTCATCGGGATCCTGGCGGCGCTGCTCGAGGCGAAGGTCAGCGGTGAGGGCCAGGTCGTCGACGCCGCGATCGTCGACGGCACCGCGCACCTCAACACGATGCTCGCCGCGTTCCTCGCCGGCGGGAGCTTCCGGGAGGAGCGGGCCAGCAACCTGCTCGACGGCGGCACGCCGTTCTACAGCGTCTACGAGACCGCGGACGGCGAGCACATGTCGGTCGGCGCCCTCGAGCCGCAGTTCTTCGCCGCGTTCGTCGAGCTGCTCGGGATCGAGGAGCAGGTGCCGGGTCAGTTCGAGCTCGACCGGTTCGACGAGATGCGCGACCTCATCGCCGCCCGGTTCAAGGAGAAGACCCGCGACGAGTGGTGCGCGGTCTTCGACGGCACCGACGCCTGCGTCGCGCCGATCCTCAAGTTCAGCGAGGCCGTCGACCACCCGCACATGAAGGCGCGCGAGATCCTCGTCGAGAAGGACGGGATCGTGCAGCCGGCGCCGGCACCGCGGTTCTCGCGCACCGAGGCGACGCTCGGGATGGCACCCGCGCCGAAGACGGGCGCCCACACCCGCGCGGCGCTGACCGCCTGGGGCATCGAGAACGTCGACGATCTCCTACTGCAGGGGGTCGCGGTGCAGGCCGCCCAGGAGTAGGAAACTCCCCATGGAGCATGTCGACGTCCTCATCATCGGAGCTGGTCTCTCGGGCGTCGGCGCTGCCGCACAGGTCCGCGAGCGGCTGCCGGGCAAGAGCGTCCTCGTGCTCGAGTCCCGCGACGCCAAGGGCGGCACCTGGGACCTGTTCCGCTACCCCGGCATCCGGTCGGACAGCGACATGTTCACGTTCGGCTACACCTGGCGGCCCTGGCAGAGCGACGTCGCGCTCGCGGACGGGCCGCTGATCCGCGAGTACATCGACACCGTCGCCCAGGAGTACGACGTCGACCGGCTGATCCGCTACCGCCACCGGATCACGCGCGCCGACTGGGACTCCGAGCAGGCCTGCTGGACCGTGACCGCCAGCGTCGGCGACCCTGCGAATGGCGCGGCAGCCGAGACGGTCACGCTCAAGGCGAGCTTCCTGTGGTCGTGCGCCGGCTACTACCAGTACGAGCAGGGCTTCCAGCCGACCTGGCCCGGGATGGCCGACTTCCAGGGCGAGATCGTGCACCCGCAGCACTGGCCCGACGAGCTCGACTACGCCGGCAAGCGGGTGGTCGTGGTCGGCAGCGGCGCCACGGCGGTGACGCTGGTGCCGGCGATGCTGGGCGGTGAGCGCGCCGCCGAGCACGTCACGATGCTGCAGCGGACGCCGACGTACGTCATCAACCGCGGTCGGCACGACCCGGTCGCCCGGCTCCTCACGAAGCTGCGGCTGCCCGACCGCGTCGTCTACCGGGTCGCACGGTGGGCCAACATCCTCCAGGCGGTCGGCTTCTACAAGTTCAGCATGCGCTGGCCGGCGCGGGCGAAGGCCCTCATCCGGAAGGGGGCGGTCGGCCAGCTGCCACCCGACTTCGCCGTCGACGAGCACTTCGCGCCGCCGTACAACCCGTGGGAGCAGCGGCTCTGCTTCGTCCCCAACAACGACCTCTTCAAGGCGTTGAGCAGCGGGGATGCAGCGGTCGTCACCGACACCATCGAGTCGTTCACGCCGAACGGCCTGCGACTCGCGTCCGGCCGTGAGCTGCCGGCCGACCTCGTGGTCACCGCGACGGGCTTCCAGATGCAGCTGCCGTTCGGCGGCATCGAGTTCCACGTCGACGGGAAGCCGCTGGACCTGCCCTCCCGGCTGGCCTACAAGGCGCTGATGCTCAGCGACGTCCCGAACTTCTTCTTCACCCTCGGCTACACCAACGCCTCCTGGACCCTCAAGGCCGACCTGGTCATCGACTACGTCTGCCGGCTGCTGGCGCACCTCGACCGGCACGGCTACCGGACGGCGGTCCCGGTGCCCGACCCGTCGGTGCAGCGGCGTCCCCTGATGCTGCTGCGCTCGGGCTACATCCGGCGCTCCGCACACCTGCTCCCCAGCGAGGGCGACCGCGCCCCGTGGCGCCTCGACCAGAACTACCTCGTCGACCGCCGGGTGATCCAGCGCGCGAAGATCGACGACGGGGTGCTGCGCTTCACATAGCCCCGATTCACACCGACGGCCCGCGACCCCCTAGGCTGATGACATCGGTCCGGCCGGTCTTGCCCCGGGCCTCGCGCTTCGCAGACTCAGACGTTCACTCGGAAAGTCTGCCGCGCTCCTCCTCACCGAGGCCCGCTTCCCTTTCCCGCCGCCGGCGGGACAGCACGGCGAGACGCCGACAGGGAGACCCCCCAACCATGCACGCATGGGAGGGCGCGGACTCCGGAGAGATCATTCTCGTGACCACGAACTTCGCCGAACTCGGCGTGCCCACCAAGCTCGACCAGGTGCTGGCCGCCCACGGCATCACCGTCCCCACCCCGATCCAGGCCGCGACGCTGCCCGACTCGCTCGCCGGCAAGGACCTGCTCGGCCGCGGCCGCACCGGCTCCGGCAAGACCTACGCGTTCGCGCTGCCGGTCGCCGCCCGGCTCGCCGCCAAGGGCGGCCGCGCCGCCCCGCGCAAGCCGCGCGCCCTCATCCTCGCCCCGACCCGCGAGCTGGTCAGCCAGATCGAGGAGGCCCTCCGCCCGCTCGCCGAGGCGACAGGTCTGCGCACTCACACCGTCTTCGGCGGCGTGGGCCAGGGCCCGCAGGTCTCCGCGCTCAAGCGCGGCGTCGAGATCCTCATCGCCTGCCCCGGCCGGCTCGAGGACCTGATCGGCCAGGGTCACTGCGACCTCGGCGACATCGAGATCACCGTGCTCGACGAGGCCGACCACATGGCCGACCTGGGCTTCCTCCCCGCCGTCCGGCGCCTGCTCGGACAGACCCCGCGCAACGGCCAGCGGATGCTCTTCTCCGCCACCCTCGACAACGCGATCGACGTGCTGGTGAAGCGCTTCCTCGACCACCCGGTCGTGCACGAGGCCGACTCGGCGCAGTCGCCGGTCTCCCAGATGGACCACCACGTCCTGCACGTCTCCCGTGAGCTGCGGATCGCGGTCCTCGTCGACCTCGCCAGTGCGCCCGGTCGCACGGTGATCTTCACCCGTACCAAGCACGGCGCAAAGGCGCTGGCCCGCCAGCTCAACAAGACCGGCGTGCCGGCCGTCGACCTCCACGGCAACCTCAGCCAGGGCGCGCGGACGCGGAACCTCGACGCGTTCCACAGCGGCGCCGCGACCACGCTGGTCGCGACCGACATCGCGGCCCGTGGCATCCACGTCGACGACGTTGCCGTCGTCGTGCACGCCGACCCGCCGGCCGAGCACAAGGCCTACCTGCACCGCTCCGGTCGTACGGCGCGCGCCGGTGCCGCCGGCACCGTCGTCACCCTGATGACCGACGACCAGGTCCGCGACGTCCGGGCACTCACCCGCGCCGCGGGCGTGAAGGCGACCACGACCAAGCTCGCCGACGTCAAGCACCCCGTGCTCAAGGAGCTCGCCCCGGGCGAGCGCACCCTGCCGGGCGGCCTCCTGACCGCAGCATCGACGCAGCCGGCCGGCCGCTCCCAGGGCAACCGGGGTGGCGGCGGTGGTGGCGGCAACCGGTCGCGCAAGCCCGGCGGCCAGGGCGGACAGGGCGGCCAGCGCAGCGGCTCCGGCGCGAAGCGCACCGGCGCCCCGAAGAGCGGCGGCAACGGTGGTCGCTCCGGCGGCAGCGGTGGCAACGGCGGCGGCGCGCGTCGTCGTACCGGCTCCGGCTCCGGCGGCGGGCACAACGCCGCGTCGTTCAGCTCCGGGCGCCGCTGACCGTTCACCTCGGCTCCGGCCGTTGGTCGCAGATACGCCCCTATCCGCCGGATCGAGGCGCTTCTGCGCCCTTCCGCAGGCGGACGGCGTGCGGTTTGGGACCAAACCGCCCGACCGGGCCGCGCGGCGGCCGATCTCGCCTCAGGCCCGAGGGTTGCGGGCGGTGCGCGCGACGGCAGCCTCGTACGCCGTCACCAGGCCGCCGACCGACAGCGGCTTGAGCCGCTCCATCACCTCGCGGAAGTGCTCGGACTGGTGGTCGTCGTAGAGCGGCGCCAGCTTGTCGCGGATGACCTCGAAGAGCTCTTTCGCCATCTGCTCGCCGTGCTCCTGGTAGACCGCGGCGGCAGCCACGGCCACCTCGCGCGGAAAGCCGAGCTCCAGCAGCCGTAGGCCGATGGCGAGCTGGTTGCCGGCGACGAGGTACGCCGCATCGCGGCGCCGCAGCACGCCCAGCGCCTGGAGCGTGGCGACATCGTCGTCCGACAGCGCCCGCCCCGCGCGGGTCTCGAGCTGGCGGTGGTCCATCTCGACCGGCAGGTCGGACTGCCAGGGCGCGAGCATCGTCCGGGCGAGCGCGATGTCCTCGGGGGTGGCGTCGGCGGGGATGCCGGCGACGTACCGCTCGATGGCCGCGAGCGTGAAGCCGTGGCTCTGCAGCTCCTGCACCAGCTCGAGGCGGGCGACGTGCTCGGGCGTGTAGTAGCCGGACCGGCCGCGCCGGAGTGGCGGCGGCACCAGTCCCTTGGTCGTGTAGAACCGCACCGTCCGGACGCTCATCCCGACCCGCCGGGTCAGGTCCTCGAGCGTCAGCAGCGCCTCCGCGGAGCCGCCGTTCCGACCCGGTGTGACCTGCGTCGCAGTGCCCTCGCCCTTGACCATGACAGTAATAGTGTCACAATCGGAGCAGCCACTCTTGATCGCGCGTCTGCGCGTTTCCTCAAATACCAAGGACGGTCATGGCAGAAGCATTCGTGTACGACCACCTCCGCACCCCGCGCGGCAGGGGCAAGGCGACCGGCACCCTCCACGAGGTGAAGCCCGTCGACCTCGCCGTGGGTCTCCTCGACGAGCTCCAGGTGCGGAACCCGACGCTCGACACCAACCGGATCGACGACGTCGTCCTCGGCGTCGTCTCGCCGATCGGCGAGCAGGGTGGCGACATCGCCAAGACCGCCGCCCTCGCGGCCGGTCTGCCCGACACCGTCGCCGGTGTCCAGCTCAACCGCTTCTGCGCGTCCGGCCTCGAGGCCGTCAACCAGGCCGCTTCGCGCGTCCGGGGTGGCTTCGAGGACCTGATCGTCGCCGGCGGCGTCGAGGCCATGAGCCGGGTGCCCATGGGCTCCGACGGTGGCGCCTGGGCGATGGACCCCGCGACCGCGTTCAAGGCGAGCTTCGTGCCCCAGGGCATCGGCGCCGACCTGATCGCCACGGTCGAGGGCTGGAGCCGCGACGACGTCGACGCCTACGCCGCCGAGTCGCACCACCGCGCCGCCAAGGCGTGGGCCAACGGCTACTTCGCCGGCGCCGTGGTGCCGGTCAAGGACCTCAACGGCGTGACGATCCTCGACCACGACGAGACGGTCCGCCCCGACACGAGCCCCGAGGGCCTGGCCGGCCTCAAGCCGAGCTTCGCCCAGATGGGTGCCGACGCGGGCTTCGACAGCGTCGCGCTCGAGAAGTACCACTGGCTCGAGAAGATCAACCACGTCCACCACGCCGGCAACAGCTCCGGCATCGTCGACGGGGCCGCGCTGACCCTGATCGGCACCGAGGAGGCCGGCACCGACCTGGGCCTGACCCCGCGGGCCCGGATCATCGCCACCGCGGTGTCCGGCGCCGACCCGGTGATCATGCTGACCGGTCCCGCGCCCGCCGCCCGCAAGGCGCTGGCCAAGGCCGGCCTCGAGGTCGGCGACATCGACCTGTTCGAGATCAACGAGGCGTTCGCCGCCGTCGCGATGCGGTTCATGCGCGACATGGACATCAGCCACGAGATCACCAACGTCAACGGCGGCGCGATCGCCATGGGCCACCCGCTCGGTGCGACCGGCGCCATGATCCTCGGCACCCTCATCGACGAGCTCGAGCGTCGCGACCTGCGCCGCGGCCTGGCCACGCTCTGCGTCGGCGGCGGCATGGGCATCGCGACCATCGTCGAGCGCGTCTGACGCGTCGTCGTACTCCTCGAACCTTTCACGAACAGGAACACACCAGGACTCATGAGCACTGACACCCAGACCGCTGTGCGCTACGAGCGCGACAGCGACGGCATCGTCACGCTGACGCTGGACGACCCGAACCAGAGCGCCAACACCATGAACGAGCTCTACATCTCGTCGATGAAGGCAGCTGTCGACCGGCTGTACGACGAGCAGGACGACGTCACCGGCGTCGTCATCGCCAGCGCGAAGAAGACCTTCTTCGCCGGCGGCGACCTCAAGAGCATGGTGCAGACCACGAAGGACGACGCCGCCCAGGTCTTCGAGCTGGCCGAGAACGTCAAGTCGTCGCTGCGCCGCCTCGAGCTCTTCCCGAAGCCGGTCGTGGCCGCCATCCACGGCGCGGCGCTCGGCGGTGGCCTCGAGATCTGCCTGGCCGCCAACCACCGCATCGCGGTCGACGACCGCAGCGTCAAGGTCGGCCTCCCCGAGGCGAGCCTCGGCCTGCTCCCGGGCGGCGGCGGGGTCACCCGCACCGTGCGCATGTTCGGCATCCAGACCGCTCTGATGGACGTGCTGCTGCAGGGGCCGCAGTTCGACCCGCAGAAGGCAAAGGACAAGGGCCTCGTCGACGAGCTGGTCGCCACCCGTGACGCGCTGGTCCCGGCCGCGAAGGCGTGGATCAAGGCCAACCCCGAGGCGTCCGCGCAGCCGTGGGACGCCCCCGGCTACAAGATGCCCGGCGGTACGCCGAAGTCGCCGGCCCTGGCCGCGTTCCTCCCGGCCTTCCCCGCGCTGCTCCGCTCGCAGGTCAAGGGCGCCGACTACCCCGCGCAGAAGGCGATCCTGTCGGCCGCGATCGAGGGCGCCAACACCGACTTCGACACCGCCTCGCGGATCGAGTCGCGCTACCTCGCCAACCTGGTCGTCAACCAGGGCTCGAAGAACATGATCCAGGCGTTCTTCTTCGACCTGCAGGCGATCAACTCCGGCTCGCTCCGCCCGCAGGGCATCGAGCCGTGGAAGGCCACCAAGGTCGGGGTCCTCGGCGCCGGCATGATGGGCGCCGGCATCGCCTACGTCTGCGCCAGGGCCGGCATGGAGGTCGTCCTCAAGGACGTCGCCGTCGAGAACGCCGAGAAGGGCAAGGCCTACTCCGAGGGCCTCCTCGACAAGGCCATCTCGCGCGGCAAGTCCACCGAGGAGAAGAAGGCCGAGCTGCTCGGCCGGATCACCGCGACCGCCGACCCGTCCGACCTGACCGGTTGCGACCTGGTCATCGAGGCCGTGTTCGAGGACCCGGCCCTCAAGGCGAAGGTGTTCGCCGAGATCGCACCGTTCATCAACAAGGACGCGCTGCTCTGCTCCAACACCTCCACCCTGCCGATCACCCAGCTCGCCGAGGGTGTCGACCGGCCGGCCGACTTCATCGGCCTGCACTTCTTCTCCCCCGTGGACAAGATGCCCCTGGTCGAGATCATCACCGGCAAGGAGACCAACGAGGTCGCGCTGGCCAAGGCGTACGACGTCGTCCAGCAGATCCGGAAGACCCCGATCGTCGTCAACGACAGCCGCGGCTTCTACACCTCGCGGGTCATCGGCTACATGGTCAACGAGGGCATGGCGATGCTCGCGGAGGGCGTGGCGCCGTACTCGATCGAGCGCGGCACCCTCATGGCCGGCTACCCGGCCGCCGTGCTCCAGCTGTCCGACGAGCTCAACCTCGAGCTGATGGCGAAGATCGCCAAGGCGACCAAGGAGGGCGAGGAGGCCGCGGGCAACGACTACGTCGAGCACCCCGGCATCGCCGTCGTCCACAAGATGCTCGAGGCCGGTCGTCCCGGTCGCCTCCGCGGCGCGGGCTTCTACGACTACGAGGACGGCAAGCGCGGCTCGATCTGGGCCGGTCTCGCCGAGCTGTTCCCCGTCGCGAAGGAGCAGCCGTCGATCGAGGACATCAAGGACCGGATGCTGTTCGCCGAGGCCCTCGAGACCGCGAAGTGCTTCGAGGAGGGCGTCATCACCTCGGCGGCCGCCGCGAACATCGGCTCGATCATGGGCATCGGCTTCCCGCCGATGACCGGTGGCGCAGCCCAGTTCATGACCGGCTACGAGGACAAGCAGACCGGCGAGATCGGTCTCAACGCCTTCCTCAAGCGGGCCGACGAGCTGGCCGCGACGTACGGCGACCGCTTCCAGGCCACCCCCTGGCTGCGGGAGCTCGCCTCCTCGGGTGGGTCCTTCCCCGCCTGACCCTGTTCGATCTCTGCTCCATCCGAGGGCCCGTCGCGACTGCGGCGGGCCCTCGGGCGTTGGTGGTTCTCCTGAGTCAGTGGGCGGCGACCTGGCCGACAGCGGTGGCGGTGCCACCGTCGATGTACTCACTGTGCAGCGTGGCATCGATCCGCACCTCGAGGTGCGGCTTCGGGTCACACCCGGCGCTGACGACCTCGATCTCGCCCGCGGTCTCCTCCACGGCCGACGACAGCTCGGTCGCCGGACCTGCGTGGGTGACGAAGACGCTGACGAACGTCGACTTCTGACCGAACTTGTCGTGGTGGGGGAGCGTGACGACGCTGCCGTCGGCGACGGCCGCGTCGACCTCGATCCACATCGCGGGGACGTCGCGGTCCGTCATCGGGTCGCCGCCGCCTGCGCCCGAGATCGCGCGGATGGCGGTCGTCCACCGCACGCCGTCGTCCTCGTGGGTCGGCTCGCAGGTCACGGCGAAGTCGGTGAACTCGAGCATCTCGCCGTCGGTTGCTGTCACCACGATCCCTGTCTTGCTGGCGACGTCCTCGGAGGCGCCGGGATCGTCGCCCTCGCTCGCCTCATCGCCGCACGCCGCGAGCGCCGCGCAGGCGAGCGCGAGCACGGCCACCGGCCCCATGAGTCTCATGGGCTGACGATAGGCGCCGACCGGCCGCCGTACGGCTTAATCAGGCGTCGGCCGGAGCGGCGGACGTGGGTGCGTCACCGTCACGGCGCCGGAGCCGTCGTACGACGAGCAGCAGCGGGAGCCCGACGACCAGCAGCACGCCGGCGAACGGGAGCACCTTGCCGGTGACGGTCGCGGTGGCGGTGCCGAAGGCCTTGAGCGCCTTCCAGCCGTCCTCGAGGCCGGCGAGGAACCCGGCCTCCTCCGGCTCTGCCTTCTCCTTCTTCTCCTTCTCCGGGGGCGGGAGGGAGATGTTGACGGAGATCGTGGACATCGAGGTCTGGTTGCTCAGGTAGGACAGCCGCTGCTCGAGCGACTCGAGGTCGGCCTGCCGGCGGGTCAGCTGGCCCTCGATCCGGATGATGTCGCTGATCGACTGCGCCCGGTCGAGGAGCGCCTCGACCCGCGCCAGGCTGCGGCGCTGGGCGCGGATCCGGACCCGGGTGTCGATGACCTGGGTGGTGACGTCCTCCTTGCCGGTGTTGGCGGTCTGCAGGTCCGCGACGTCCTGGAGCTCGAGGAACGCTGCGTCGAAGTCCTGGACCGGGATCCGCAGCAGCAGCCGCGCGGCCTTCACGTCCCCGTCCTTGTTGGTGCTGGTCTCCCGCTCGGTGACTTCGCCGAAGTGCGCGTCGCTGATCTCCTGTACGTCGATGACGGCCGCGGCGACATCGTCGCTCTCGAGCGAGACGTTGCCCTTCGCGATGATCTTGCGGTCGGTCGTGCCGTCGTCCGGGCGGTGCGCGTTCAGGGTCGCCGCGGAGTCCACCGCGCCATCACGGGCTTTCGAATCGCCCCTTTGCCTGAACGAGTCGTCGGCGTCGGCGCCCTCCGCGAGGAGGTCGCGACCGGTCGGAGCGTTGGCCGGGGCCTCCCGTTCCGCAGCGCCGGAGGCGTCGCCGTCGTCGCCGCTGCCGGCCGACGAGCACGCCGCTGCCGCGAGCAGCACGGCGACGATGACGGCGACGAGCGACAGCAGGATCGGGGAGCGACGGCGCGCGGCAGGTCTCATGACCGTACGACGGGACGCGGAGCCGATCGGTTCCGCTCCGACCTGTCTGCCCCCAGGTGACGCTCAGCCCGCGACGCTGGCGGCGGCGAGTGCGGCCGCCACGTCCCCGGCGTCGTCCGGCGACACCAGTCCCGAGGTCACCCGGACGAACGGGCGGCCGGCCGAGGCCAGGAACGGCGTGCCGCCGGCGACCCGGATCCCGGACGCTGAGAGGTGCAGCATGGCCGCCCGCTCGTCGCGGACGGACAGCCACATGTTGATCCCGTCCGGCACCGCGGTGTCGATGCCGCGGGCGCCGAGCGCGCCGACGAGGGTGCGCTGGCGCGCCATGTACTGACGGCGGGCTTCACCCACCTCGTCGAGGGAGTGCGACGAGGTGAGCAGGTCGAGCAGGATCGTCTGCAGCATCCGCGACGTCCAGGCCGGTCCGAGCATCCGGCGGGCGACGATCCGGTCGACGATCTCCGAGGGTCCGCCCATCGCGGCGATCCGGAGGTCGGGGCCGTGCGACTTCGAGTACGACCGCACGTGCACGACCCGCTCGGGCAGCCAGGCGCCGAGGCTGACGTCGGGTGCGACGGAGATGCCGGAGGAGTGGTCGTCCTCGATGATCCACGGCACGTCCCCCCGGCGGCGTCGGAGCACCCGCACCAGCTGCTCGGCGCGCGCGACGGTGGTCGAGACCCCGGTGGGGTTGTGCGCCCGCGGCTGCAGGACGACCGCGACCGGCCGTACGTCGAGGGCGCGGCGCAGCGAGTCGGGCGTGACCCCGGAGGCGTCGAGCCCGACCGGCACCACCTCGGCGCCGAGCGACTCCACCAGGTCGAAGAACGGCGGGAAGCCGGGCGACTCGAGCACCACGCGGTCGCCGTACGAGACGACCTGCTCGAGCATCCGGGTGACGCCGTCGGTCGCACCGTCGACCACGGTGATCGCCTCGGTCTCGTACGGCCACGACGCCACCAGGACGTCGCGGAGGTCCGGCAGCACCGGCTCCTCCTGGTACGCGAGGGTGCCCGCGCGCTGCGACACCCGGTGCAGCGCCGGCCCGAGGTCGGGGAGCAGCGTGGGGTCGGGGGTGCCGCGCGAGAGGTCGAGCCGCAGCCCGTCGGGACCCGCGCCGACGAGCCCACGCTGCCGCGGCGACAGCCACGGGGTGGGGGTGTCGCGGACATAGGTGCCGGCCCGGCCGCGCGACAGCACCAGCCCGGTACGACGCAGCGCGCCCCACGCCGCGGACACCGTCGCCGGCGACACGCCCAGCTCGGCGGCGACGTCGCGCACGGTCGGCAACCGGTCGCCCGGCGCCAGCTCGCCCGCCCTGATGGCGCGGCTGAACGCACCGGCGATCCCCTGCGGCGTGGTGTCGTTCAGAGCGGCCAGATCCATGCCCAACCCTTGACAAGAGGGAAATCGAAGCGAAATGTTCAACCCGGAAGATAACAGAACGTGCGGGTGCCTCGACAGGCTCGGCGCGCGTTCGGAACCCGTCCCGACCACCAGCGGAGGTGGACCTTGACCATCGTGCGTGCTGCCATCAGCCAGACCACCTGGACCGGCGACAAGGAGTCGATGCTCGACAAGCACGAGCAGTTCGCGCGGGACGCCGCGGCTCAGGACGCGCAGGTGATGTGCTTCCAGGAGCTGTTCTACGGCCCCTACTTCGGCATCACCCAGGACCAGAAGTACTACCGCTACGCCGAGCCGGCCGACGGCCCGATCGTCCAGCGCTTCGCCGCCGTCGCGAAGGAGCTCGGCATGGTGATGGTGCTCCCGATCTACGAGGAGGAGCAGGCCGGCGTTTACTACAACACCGCGGTCGTCGTCGACGCCGACGGCACCATCCTCGGCAAGTACCGCAAGCACCACATCCCGCAGCTGGAGAAGTTCTTCGAGAAGTTCTACTTCCGGCCCGGCAACCTCGGCTACCCGGTCTTCGACACCGCGGTCGGCAAGGTCGGCGTCTACATCTGCTACGACCGGCACTTCCCCGAGGGCTGGCGGGAGCTGGGCCTCAACGGGGCCCACATGGTGTTCAACCCCAACGCCACCAAACCGGGCCTGAGCAACCGGCTGTGGGAGGTCGAGGGCCCGTGCGCGGCGGTCGCCAACGGCTACTTCGTCCTCCAGCCCAACCGGGTCGGCCTCGAGGACAACGAGTACGGCGCCGAGGCGGTCGACTTCTACGGCACCAGCCAGGTGATCGACCCGCGCGGCAACTTCGTCGGCGAGCGCGGCTCCTCGGAGAAGGAGGAGCTGGTCGTGCGCGACCTGGAGATGGACATGGTCCAGCAGATGCGTGACGACTGGCAGTTCTACCGCGACCGGCGGCCCGACTCGTACACGACGATCAGCAGGCCGTGAGGGAGCAGCGATGACGATCTTCATCAAGGGCGGCACGGTCGTGAACGCGACCGGTGCGGTGGCCGCCGACGTGCTGGTGGACGGCGAGCAGGTCGTCGCCGTCCTCGCGCCCGGCTCCGAGGCGCTCGGCGCCGATCTCCAGGGGAACGCCGACCAGGTGATCGACGCGACCGGGAAGTACGTGATCCCGGGCGGCATCGACGCCCACACCCACATGCAGCTGCCGTTCGGCGGCACCCAGGCGTGCGACACGTTCGAGACCGGTACGACGGCGGCCGCGTGGGGCGGCACGACGTCGATCATCGACTTCGCGGTGCAGAAGTACGGCGAGCGCGTCGAGGACGGTCTCGCGCACTGGCACGCGCTGGCGGACGGCAACTGCGCGATCGACTACGGCTTCCACCAGATCATCGGCGGGGTCGACGACGAGTCCCTGAAGGCGATGGAGGGACTGATCGACGAGGGCATCACGTCGTACAAGCTGTTCATGGCCTATCCCGGGGTCTTCTACAGCGACGACGCCCAGATCCTGCGGGCCATGCAGAAGGCCCGCGAGATGGGGCTGCTGACGATGATGCATGCCGAGAACGGCCCTGCGATCGACGTGCTCGCGGCGCAGCTGGCGGAGTCGGGCAAGACCGCGCCCTACTTCCACGGCATCGCGCGCGCCTGGCAGATGGAGGAGGAGGCCACCCACCGCGCGATCATGCTCGCCGACGTCACCGACGCGCCGCTCTACATCGTGCACATGAGCGCGAAGCAGGCGGTCGCCCAGGTCGCGTGGGCCCGCGACCACGGCAAGAACGTCTTCGGCGAGACCTGTCCGCAGTACCTCTACCTGTCGCTGGAGAAGAACCTCGGCGCCAAGAGCGACGAGTGGGGCGACTTCGAGGGTGCGAAGTGGGTCTGCTCGACACCGCTCCGCTCCGAGGAGGAGGGCCACCTCGAGGCGATGTGGCAGGGCCTGCGCACCAACGACCTGCAGATGGTGTCCACCGACCACTGCCCGTTCTGCATGAAGGACCAGAAGGAGCTCGGCAAGGACGACTTCCGCGCGATCCCCAACGGCATCGGGTCCATCGAGCACCGCGTCGACCTGCTCTACCAAGGCGTCGTCGACGGCCGGATCTCGCTGCCGCGCTGGGTCGAGCTGATCTCGACCACGCCGGCCCGGATGTTCGGGCTCTACGGCAAGAAGGGCGTGATCCAGCCCGGTGCGGACGCCGACATCGTCGTCTACGACCCGAACGGCCACACGTCGATCGGCGTCGGCAAGACCCACCACATGGCGATGGACCACTCCGCGTGGGAGGGCTTCGAGATCGACGGCCACGTCGACGTGACGATCTCCCGCGGCACGGTCCTCGTCGAGAACGGCGAGTTCAAGGGGACCAAGGGCCACGGCCGGTTCCTGAAGCGCGACCTGACCCAGTACCTGGTCTGAGGAGGACAACATGGACTTCGGCGTCGTACTCCAGACCAACCCGCCCGCGTGGCGCACCGTCGGACTGGCCAAGGAGGCCGAGGAGCACGGGTTCGACTACGTGTGGACCTTCGACTCCCACCTGCTGTGGCAGGAGCCGTACGTCATCTACAGCCAGATCCTCGCCGAGACCCGGCGGATCATCGTCGGCCCGATGGTCACCAACCCGGCGACGCGCGACTGGACGGTCACGGCGTCGGTCTTCGCAACGCTCAACGAGATGTACGGCAACCGCACCGTGGTCGGCATGGGGCGCGGCGACTCCGCGGTCCGCGTGCTCAACGGCAGGCCCACCACCCTCAAGGAGGTGCGCGATGCCGCCCACGTGATCCGCGAGCTCGGCAACTGCCGGCCGGTGGAGCACAACGGCTCGACCCTGCAGTTCCCGTGGGCGCGCACGTCGGCGCTCGAGGTCTGGATCGCCGCCTACGGGCCGCTCGCGCTCAAGACGGCGGGCGAGGCCGGCGACGGGTTCATCCTCCAGCTCGCCGACGTCGACGTCGCGAAGTGGATGATCGGCCGCGTGCGGGAGGCCGCCGAGCAGGCGGGCCGGGACCCCGATGCGCTGACCTTCTGCGTGGCCGCACCGGCGTACGTCGGGAGCGCCGACGACATCGCGCACATGCGGGAGCAGTGCCGCTGGTTCGGCGGCATGGTCGGCAACCACATCGCTGACATCGTCAGCAAGTACGGCGAGGCGACCGCCGACAACGACGGCTTCCCCAAGGTCCTCACCGACTACATCAAGGGCCGCCAGGACTACGACTACAACGAGCACGGCAAGGCGGGCAACACGCACACGACGTTCGTCCCCGACGAGATCGTCGACCGGTTCTGCATCCTCGGCACCCCCGAGCAGCACATCGCCAAGCTCGAGGAGCTCAAGGCCATCGGCGTCGACCAGTTCGCGATCTACCTCCAGCACGACAACAAGGAGGAGACGATGCGGGTCTACGGCGAGACGGTGATGCCGCCGCTGCGCGAGCACGTGACGGCGAAGGCCTAGCCCTTGAGTGCTGGACTCGTCGACCCCACCAGCCCGGTCCCCGAGACCGCGGCCGGCCAGCGCACCGGCCAGTACCGCAGCTGGCTGGCGCGGTTGCGCGCCGTCGTCCTCGGGCTGCTCGGCCTGGTCGGCGTCGCCGGGTTGTGGGAGGCCTACAAGGCGCTCGGGCCGGACGACGGCGTCCTCGTCGGGGACAACCGCGTCCTTCCCCGTACGACGGACCTGGCGATGCCGCACGTGTGGGACATGGTGCAGCGGCTGACGGAGCCGGTGACCAGCCTGCGCGACGCCGATCCGCTGTGGCGGGTGGTGTTCGACGCCTCGTTGATCTCGCTCGGGATCGCCACCGTCGGCTGGCTCGTCGGCACTGCCGTGGGCCTGCTGCTGGCCGTGCTGATGCAGCGCGTGCGGATCGCCGAGTGGGGGCTGCTGCCCTGGATCGTGCTCAGCCAGACGGTGCCCCTGATCGCGTTCGCGCCCGTCGTCCGCAGCTGGGGCTCCCGGATCGAGATCGGCGGCTGGGAGTGGCCGTCGTGGCTCTCGGTCGCGGTGATCGCCAGTTATCTGGCGTTCTTCCCGGTCGCGGTCGGCGCCCTGAAGGGGCTGCAGTCACCGGACCGGATCCACACCGAGCTGCTCCGGACCTATGCCGCGAGCCGGACCGACACCCTGCTGAAGGTCCGCTTCCCGGCCTCCGTCCCCTACCTGCTGCCGGCACTGAGGCTCGGCGCCGCCAGCGCGGTGATCGGGACGGTGGTCGCCGAGGTGTCGACCGGCTTCCTCGACGGCGTGGGGCGGCTGCTGGTGTCGTACGCGGGCCAGGCGTCCGGCGACCCGGCCAAGGCGTGGGCCCCGATCTTCGGCGCGATCGGGCTCGGCCTGGTCGCGGCCGGCTTCGTCGCCCTGCTGGGTGTGCTGATGCGGAACTACCGACGTGGAGAGGCGGTCTGAATGGGGGACGCGGTCCGGATCACCGGGGTCGACAAGACCTTTGCGAGCCGTTCGGGAGACGTGCACGCGGTTGCGGACGTCGATCTGGTCGTCGGTGAGGGCGAGTTCGTCGCCCTGATCGGGCCCTCGGGGTGCGGGAAGTCCACGCTGATGCGGCTCGTGGCCGACCTCGAGCAGCCGACGACCGGCACGCTCGAGGTGTTCGGCAAGTCCGCCCGCCAGGCGCGGATCGACCAGGACTACGGGATCGCCTTCCAGCAGGCGGGACTGTTGCCGTGGCGGACGGTGGCGGCCAACATCGCTCTGCCGCTCGAGATCCACCGGGTCGGTCGGAAGGAGCGTCGGGAGCGGGTTGCCGAGCTCGCCGAGCTGGTCGGGCTGTCGGACTTCGCCGATCACCACCCCGACCAGCTCTCGGGCGGGATGCAGCAGCGCGTGGCGATCGCCCGGGCACTGGCGGCGCGGCCCCGGCTGCTGCTGATGGACGAGCCGTTCGGCGCCCTCGACGAGATGACCCGCGAGCGGATGCAGTCCGAGCTCGCGGCGATCGCGGTCGAGACCGGCGCCGCGGTGGTGTTCGTGACCCACTCGATCCCGGAGGCCGTCTTCCTCTCCGACCGGGTGGTGGTGATGTCGGCGCGACCTGGCCGGATCACCTCGATCGTGACCACCGGCATCGACCAGGACGTGGCGCGCGACGAGGCGCTCCGCGAGTCGCCGGCCTTCTTCCAGACGGTCACCGAGGTCCGCGAGGCGCTGCACAGCTCCCCGGACCGCTCGCCGGTGCTCGAGGGCAGGTCATGACCGCACTCTCCCCGACGAGCGAGCGCGCCGCGAAGGTCGGCGCGCCGTTGCTGGTCGGCCTGCTCGGGCTCGCCGTCTGGCAGTTCCTGGTCTCGGTCGTGGGCGTCTCGGAGTACCTTCTGCCGAGCCCGTCGGAGATCTGGACCGAGCTCGACGCGAACTTCGCGGCGATCCGCGAGGCCGCGTGGATCACGGGCGGCAACGCGCTCGCCGGCCTCGTGTTCGGGACAGTGCTGGGCGTGCTCCTGGCGACGGCCGCCGGCTGGGCTCGATGGTTCGACGGGATGCTGGCGCCCGTCGTGGCTTCGGCGGCTGTGGTTCCGATCGTCGCGCTGGCACCGGTCCTGAACTCCATGTACGGCGCGGACAGCGAGTACGGCCGGCGCGCGATCGCGGCGCTCGCGGCGTTCGTGCCGGTGTTCGTCAACACCCTCCGCGGCCTGCGGCAGACCACGCCGCTCCACCGCGACCTGATGAGCTCGTACGCCGCCTCCGGACTGCAGACCTTCCGCGCGCTCACGCTGCCGAGCGCGGCGCCGTACGTGCTGACGGGGATCCGCGTCGCCTCGTCCCTCGCCGTGATCTCCGCGCTGGTGGCGGAGTACTTCGGCGGCCCGCGCGGCGGTCTCGGCAGCTTCATCACCACCTCCGCGGCGACCAGCGCCTATGCCCGGGCCTGGGCCTACGTCGCCGCCGCGATCCTGCTCGGCCTCGGGGCCTACCTGGTCACCGTCCTCCTGGAGCGGTTGGTCCAGCTCCGACTTCCCACCGGAAACACCCGATGAAAGGAACCAGATGAACAAGAGGATCCGTCGCGTTCTCGCGACCGGGGCGATCGCGATCGCGGCCGGTCCCATGCTGGCTGCCTGCTCGGGCGACGACGAGGGAGGCGACGGTGACCTCACCCAGGTGAGGCTCCAGCTCCAGTGGCTGCCGCAGGCGCAGTTCGCGGGCTACTACGCCGCGGTGGAGCAGGGGTTCTTCGAGGAGGAGGGACTCGAGGTCGAGATCATCCCGTCCGGCGGCGACATCGTCCCGCAGGACGCGCTCGCCAACGGCGACGCCGACTACGCGATCGCGTGGGTGCCGAAGGTGCTCGGGTCGATCGAGCAGGGCGCGAACCTCACCAACGTCGCCCAGATCTTCCAGCGCTCCGGCACCCTCCAGGTCTCCTGGGCGGACTCCGGTATCGAGGAGGTCTCCGACTTCGAGGACCAGCGGATCGGCTCCTGGGGATTCGGCAACGAGTGGGAGATCTTCGCCGCGATGGCCGCGGAGGGGCTGGACTCCACGACCGTCGAGATCGTGACCCAGGACTTCAACATGAACGCGTTCCTCCAGGGCGACATCGACGCCGCGCAGGCGATGACCTACAACGAGTACGCGCAGCTGCTCGAGACGCCGAACCCCGCCACCGGCGAGCTCTACACGCCTGAGGACTTCAACGTCATCGCCTACGAGGACACCGAGGGCGCGATGCTCCAGGACGCGATCTGGGCAGACACCGAGCGGCTCGAGAGCGACGAGGAGTACGAGGAGACCACGGTCGCGTTCCTGAAGGCCGTCATCAAGGGCTGGGCGTTCGTGCGGGACAACGTCGAGGAAGGTGCGCAGATCACCCTCGAGGCCGGCTCCAGCTGGGGCCCCAGCCACGAGCTGTGGATGGCCAACGAGACCAACAAGCTGATCTGGCCGGCGGAGGCCGGGATCGGCGTGATGGACCCCGCCGCCTGGGACCAGACCGTGGCGGGGGCTCTGGCCGCGGTCAACGAGCAGGACCAGCACCTCATCACCGAGGAGCCCCCGGCGACGGCGTACACCACCGAGTACATCGAGCAGGCCATCGACGAGCTCGGCGACGAGGTCGACACGGTCGGCACCGACTACGAGCCGATCGAGGTCGAGCTGGCGGAGGGGGGCAACTAGTGGACGACCTCGATGCCCGGACCACCGAGCTCGACCGGAGACACGTCTTCCACTCCTGGATGGTGCAGGCGCCGGAGGCCCGCAACCTGCTGCCGATCGCGGGCGGGCAGGGGACCCGCGTCTGGGACCACTCCGGCCGGACCTACCTGGACTTCTCCAGCCAGCTGGTCAACGTCAACATCGGTCACCAGCACCCGGCCGTCGTGGCGGCGATCCACGAGCAGGCGGCGACGCTCGCCACGATCGGACCGGCCACCGCCAACCTGACCCGCGGGGTCGCCGCGCAGCGGGTCACCGCCCGCGCGCCCGAGGGCTTCAACAAGGTGTTCTTCACCAACGGCGGCGCCGACGCGATCGAGAACGCGATCCGGATGGCCCGCCTGCACACCGGGCGCGACAAGGTCGTGTCGACGTACCGCTCCTACCACGGCAACACGGGTGCGGCGGTCGTCGCGACCGGCGACTGGCGGCGGATCCCCAACGAGTACGCCCGCGGTCACGTCCACGTCTTCGGGCCCTACCTCTACCGCTCGGAGTTCTGGGCGACCACGCCGGAGGAGGAGTGCGAGCGGGCGCTGCGGCACCTGCGCCGGGTGCTCGAGTGCGAGGGTCCGGCCAGCGTCGCCGCGATCCTGCTGGAGACGATCCCGGGCACGGCCGGGGTGCTGCTGCCGCCGCCGGGCTACCTGCCGGGCGTGCGGGCGCTGGCCGACGAGTTCGGGATCATGCTGATCCTCGACGAGGTGATGGCGGGCTTCGGGCGCACCGGCGAGTGGTTCGCACTCGATGCGTACGACGTCGTCCCCGACCTGATCACCTTCGCGAAGGGCGTCAACTCCGGCTACGTCCCGGTGGGCGGCGTGGTGATCAGCGACCCGATCGCGCGGACGTTCGACGACCGGGTCTTCCCCGGGGGCCTCACCTACAGCGGGCACCCGCTGGCGGCGGCGTCGATCGTGGCGGCCCTCGACGCGATGGAGAGCGAGGGCATCGTCGCCAACGCCAAGCAGGTCGGTCAGGACGTGATCGGGCCCGGCCTCGCCGTCCTGGCCGAGAAGCACCCGGTGGTCGGCGAGGTCCGCGGCACCGGCGTGTTCTGGGCGATGGAGCTGGTCGCCGACCAGACCACCCGCGAACCGCTCCCGGCGGCGCTGATGGGCCGCGCGAAGAGCGAGCTCGTGGCGCGCGGCGTACTGCCGTTCATCGCCGACAACCGCATCCATGTCGTGCCGCCGTGCGTGGTCACCGCCGACGAGGTGATCGAGGCGCTGACGGCGTACGACGAAGTCCTGTTCCTGCTCGACGAGGAGATCTGACCATGAGTCGCCAACAAACCGAAGTGCTCGACCACTGGATCGCCGGCACCACCGACCCCGGCACGGGCAGCCGCACCGGCCCCGTCTACGACCCCGCCCTCGGCGTGGTCAGCAAGGAGGTGCGCTACGGCACCGCCGCTGACGTCGACCGTGCGGTCGGGGTCGCCAAGGACGCGTTCGCCGACTGGGGCAACGCCTCGATCACCAAGCGGCAGAACGTGATGTTCGCCTTCCGCCAGATCCTCAACGAGCGCAAGGACGAGCTCGCCGCGATCCTGACGTCCGAGCACGGCAAGGTGCTGTCGGATGCCGCCGGCGAGGTGGCCCGCGGCCTCGAGGTCGTCGAGTTCACCTGCTCCATGCCCCACCTCACCAAGGGCGGGTTCTCGCAGAACGTCTCCACCGATGTCGACGTCTACTCGGTCAAGGAGCCGCTCGGCGTCGTCGGCATCATCAGCCCGTTCAACTTCCCCGCGATGGTGCCCATGTGGTTCTTCCCGATCGCGATCGCGACCGGCAACACCGTGGTGCTGAAGCCGAGCGAGAAGGACCCGAGCGTCGCCAACTGGATCGGCGCCGCGCTCAAGGAGGCTGGCCTGCCCGACGGCGTCTTCAACGTGGTCCACGGCGACAAGGAGGCGGTCGACGCGCTGCTCACCCACCCGGACGTCGCGTCGATCTCGTTCGTCGGGTCGACCCCGATCGCGAAGTACGTCTACGAGACCGCCACCTCCCACGGCAAGCGGGTGCAGGCGCTCGGCGGGGCCAAGAACCACATGCTGGTGCTGCCCGACGCCGATCTCGACCTGGTCGCCGACTCCGCGGTCAACGCCGGCTTCGGGTCTGCCGGCGAGCGGTGCATGGCGATCTCGGTCGTGCTCGCCGTCGAGCCGGTCGCCGACGAGCTGATCGAGAAGATCCGCGACCGGATGGGCAAGCTGGTCACCGGCGACGGACGCAAGGGCTGCGACATGGGTCCGCTCATCACCCGCGAGCACCGCGACAAGGTCGCCGGCTACCTCGACGTCGCCGCGACCGACGGCGCGAGCGTGGTGGTCGACGGCCGCGAGGCGGAGTACGACGGCGCCGCCGACGGGTTCTGGCTCGGCCCGACCCTGATCGACCAGGTGCCGACGACGTCGAAGGTCTACCAGGACGAGATCTTCGGTCCCGTGCTCTCGGTGGTCCGGGTGTCGTCGTACGCCGAAGGCGTCGACCTCATCAACTCCGGCCCCTACGGCAACGGCACCGCGATCTTCACCAACGACGGTGGCGCCGCCCGCCGGTTCCAGCGCGAGGTCGAGGTCGGGATGGTCGGCATCAACGTGCCGATCCCCGTGCCGGTCGCCTACCACTCCTTCGGCGGCTACAAGGCGTCGATCTTCGGCGACGCGAAGACCTACGGCCCGCAGGGGGTCGAGTTCTTCACCCGCGAGAAGGCCGTCACCAGCCGCTGGCTCGACCCGTCGCACGGAGGGATCAACCTGGGCTTCCCCCAGCACACCTGATCAGTTGGGGGTGGGGTGCGCTGGGGTCTGGGATCGGTCGATTGAGGTTTGGTCCCAAACCGCAGCGGGTCAGGTTGCGGATGGTGGCAGATGCGCCTTGCCCGGGCGGTGAGAGGCGCATCTGTGACCAACGGGCCTCGCGACATGCCGGACGGGCCGGCGGGGGCCGTTGGTGCTGACGTTTGGTCCCAAACCGCATGCCCGCGACCCGCCAGTGGTCACAAAAGCGCCAGTTCGGCGCGCCAGGAGGCGCATCTGCGACCACCCAGCCAAGTGGTCGTCAGTGGTCGTCAGCGGGTTCGCTCCACCGGCTCGAACCGCCGCGCCATCAGCACCAGGAGGGGCGCCAGCAGCAGCGGCAGCACGAACATCGCCCGATGGCTGACCTGCTCGGCGACGACCGCGATGCCCAGCGCAGCGACCAGGTAGCCGACGTAGTTGGAGACGTTGACCCGCGCCAGCGCCTGACCACCGCCCTCGCGGTCGAGGTGGCCGGCGGCGACCATGGACAGCGGCGGGATCATCGCGACCCCGGCGCCCAGCAGGCCGAAGCCGGCGACCGCGATGCCGACGTTGGGCGCGGCCACGACCAGCGCCATGGCGACGATGCAGACGAGGCCGCTGCCACGGACGGTCGCGACCGGGCCGACCCGTCGTACGACGGCGTCGCCGACGAGGCGGGTGAGCAGCAGCACAGCCTGGTACGCCGTGAACGCGAGCGCGCCCGCGCCTTCCGAGGCGTCCAGGCCGTCGGTCAGGTAGATGCCGCCCCAGGCGGACGTCGCCGCGTCGAGGAACCACATCACGAAGGTCGGGACGGCGAGCAGGAGGACCGGCCACCACGGGACGCGGACGGCCCGGTGCGCCCGATCCGCCCTGCCCGGGGGTGGGCCGTCGATCGGGTCCACCGCGAGCAGGTTTCGGCACAGCGCCGCGTTGAGCAGCACGGCGACGGTGGCCACGAGCAGCAGCGACGGGAGGAGCGCCCAGTCGAGCTCGAGGGTGATCGTCGCGTAGACGCCGCCGACCACCGCGCCCAGGCTCCACATGCCGTGGAAGCCGACCATGATGCTGCGGCGGTAGACGTCCTGGATGCCGACGCCCTGGAGGTTCATGCACACGTCGACGAACCCCACGCAGAGGCCGTAGCCGCAGGAGGTGACCACCAGCAGGGGCAGGTTGTCGGCGACCGCGATCAGGACCACGATCCCGGCCGAGGCAGCGAGGGCGACCCGCAGCACGACGGCGCTCCCGAACCGCTGGGCGGCATACCCGGCGAGCACGCTGCCGACGCCGGACAGGATGGCGACGCCGCCGAGGACGAGCAGCACCTCGTAGTCGGTGAGGTCGAAGCGGTCCTTGATCGTCGGCAACCGGGTGATCAGCGACGCGAACGTCATGCCCTGGATGCCGAACGCCGCGAAGGCGGACGCCCGCGCCTGCCGCGCCTGCCGGGGGAGCGCGGCGGCGGCGACGGTCACAGGAAGGCCTTGCCCTCGCCGCGGTACGTCGGCACCGAGCCCACCAGCTCTCCGTCCGCGACGAGGTGCAGCTCGTCGACGTGCTCGCAGAGCTCGCCGGCCTTGGTGTGCCGGAACCACACGCGGTCGCCGACCCGCAACCCGGCAGCGCCGTCACCGGTCAGGGGGGTCTGCACCTCGCCGGCGCCCTCGGCGGGCACCAGCTGCAGGCCCTCCGGCCACACCGGCGTCGGCAGTCGGTCACGACCGACGGCGCCGGACGCGATCCACCCTCCCCCCAGGACGGTGGCGTGGCGCGGCGACGGTCGGCGGACGACGGAGAGGACGAAGTGGGCGGCCGGCCGGGGCCGGAAGCGGGTGTAGTGGTCGAACAGGTGCGGCCCGAACAGCCCGGAGCCCGCGGCGATCTCGGTGACGGCGGACTCCGCCCGGGTGGTCTCGATGCTCCCGGTGCCGCCGCCGTTGACGAACTCCAGCGGCGCCACCTCGCGTACGGCCTCGACCGCGGCCGCGCGGCGCTCGGCGAGCTCGTGGGCGGAGACCCGCTGCATCGCGCGGACGGCGTACTTGCCCGGTCCGGGCTGGTTGTTGCCGACCCCGGCGATCTGACCCTCGTAGGCCATCAGCCCGACCAGCCTGAACCGCGGGTGCGAGGCGACGGCCCGCGCGAGGGCGGCGGCCTCGTCCGGCGTGTGCGTCGGCGAGCGCCGCGCGCCCAGGTGGACCAGGCTGCCCGCGAGCCGCAAGGACGCGTCGAGCTCGATGCAGACCCGGACCGGCGGGCCGGCGGGGCCGCTCGCGTCCACCGCAGCGGCGGTCAGCTCGAGCTGCTCGACGCTGTCGATCATGATCGTGACCCGGGCCGAGAGCTGCTCGTCGGCCGCGAGCCGGGCGAGCGCGCGCCGGTCGACGGTCGGGTAGCCGACCACCACGTCGTCGAGCTCGCCGGCGAGCCACAGCGCCTCGGGCAGCGTGAAGGCGAGGACGCCGGCGTACCCCGGTCGCCGGAGGGTGCGGCTGATGATCTCCCGGCAGCGCACCGACTTGCTCGCGACGCGGATCGGGGTCCCGCCGGCGCGGCGGGTCAGGTCGGCGGCGTTGGTGTCGAGCGCACCGAGGTCGAGGACGGCGTACGGCGGCTCGAGGTCGGCGGTGGCGCGGGCGAGGTCGTCGTACGACGAGGCGCCGGTCGGCGTGCTCACGAGGGTCACGCTCCGAGCACCCGCTCGAGGTAGGGGTTGGCGAACACCCGGCTCGGGTCGACCTCGTCACGCAGCGCCGCGAAGTCGCCGAACCGCGGGTAGCGCTCGCGGAGCGCCGTCGCGGCGAGCCGGTGCATCTTGCCCCAGTGCGGCCGGCCGCCCACGGCGCCGAGCACGTCCTCGCAGATGCCGAACCACCGCTCGTGCGGCATCCGGTGGTACTGGTGGAACGCGACGACCGCGGAGTCCCGGTCGTACGCCGGCGACAGCCAGATGTCGTCATGGCGGACGAAGCGAACCTCGAACGGGAACGACACCGGCTCGTCGTGCGTGTCGACCCACTGCTTCAGCTCGCGCAGGGCGGGGACCAGGGCGGCGCGGGGGAGGAAGTACTCGCCCTCGCGGAACCGCACGTTGCGCTGGGAGGCGAACACGTGGGGCGCGAGGTCGGTGAAGTCGCGCGCGCCGATGGCCTTGGTCACGAGCCGGGTGATCCCCGGGACCAGGCGCGGGACGCGGGTGCCGAGCCGCAGCAGCGCCTCGAACCCGAGGTTGGTGACGATCCGGTCGTCCACGGTGCGGGTGAAGGTGCTCATCGGGTGGAGCTCGACGTCACCGGGCAGCCGCTCGAACCGACGGGTGAGGGCGGTCGCGGTGTGCGGGAACCAGAAGAACTCGAAGTGGTCGTTGGCCGCCACCAGCTCGTCGACGCGGTCGAGCACGTCGTCGAGCGGCATCGGTGCGTCCACGGCGCGGAGCGCATAGAGGGGCACGCACTGCAGGGTCACCTTGGTGATGACGCCGAGCGCGCCGATCGACACCCGCGCGGCCGCGAAGAGGTCGGGCCGCTCGTCGGCGGAGCAGGTGACCACGGAGCCGTCGGCCAGCACGAGCTCGAGGGCGCGCACCTGGGTGGAGATGCTGCCGAACCGCTCGCCGCTGCCGTGGGTGCCGGTCGAGACCGCACCGGCGATCGTCTGCCGGTCGATGTCCCCGAGGATCTCCATGGCGAGCCCGTGGCGGGCGAGCAGCGGGTTGAGCCGGTGGAGCGGGAGCCCGGCGTCGACGGTGACCAGGCCGGAGGTGCGGTCGACCGAGTGCACGGACGTGAGCCGGTCGGGGAGCAGCTGGACGCCCGGCGCCACGGCCACGCCGGTGAAGGAGTGGCCGGACCCGATGGCCTTGACGGCCAGGCCGTCGCGGGCGGCCCGCTTCACCTCCGCCGCGACCTCGTCGGTCGAGCCGGGGGACGCGATGCGGGCCGGGCGCGCCTGCTCGGTGCGGGCCCAGTTCTGCCAGGTCATCTGCGGTGCCCCCTCGTCCGTCGGCCCTCAGCATGACGGGTCCGTCGCGATCAGGTCAACTGACCTGCTCCAGGCCCCTGCCCGAGCCACCGCAGCGTATGGCAGAAAAATGGTAGCGTTCCTACCATGCGCACCACCATTGACGCCGCGGGCCGGATCGTCGTGCCGAAGTCGGTGCGGGAGGCGATGGGGCTCACGGCAGGGAGGCAGGTCGAGGTGTTCTACGCGGACGGGAAGATCGAGATCGAGATCGCGCCGGCCGACGTGGCGGTCGAGATGTCCGAGTCCGGCATTCCTCGGATCGTCTACCAGGACGATGTCCCCGAGCTGACCGACGAGATGGTCCGCGACACGATCGAGTCCACCCGAAGGTGACGACCGCTTGTGACTCGAGCCTGCTTGTCCCGGCGCTGAATGCTCGCCACCGGGAGCACTTCGCAGCCCAGGCTTCGATGGTCGGGGTGACGGCGGTGCCCGGTCATGTCCTGCTCGAGACCTACAGCGTCCTCACCCGGCTGGCGCCGCCGCTCAGAGTCGCACCCCAGGACGCTGCCGCAGCACTCGCCCAGCTCGCTACCGACGTCATCGACCTGTCGCCTGGACGGCGACGACAACTGGTTGTCGACTGTGCCAGGCAGGGGATCGGCGGGGGAGCTGTCTACGACGCGCTCGTGGCGGCGACAGCTGCCGAGCACGGCATGCTGCTGCTGTCCCGCGACCGGCGCGCGCGGTCGACGTACGACGAGATCGGCGTGCGTTACCAGATCGTCTGAACCGCCCCAATATAAACAGACAGGCTTGACTGTTTGTTTGTTCCGAGCCATCCTGAACGGGTGCCCTCGTCGACGACCTCCCGCGTGCCCCAGGAGGAGCGCACCCGCGCGATGCGCGCGCGGCTGCTGGAGGCGACGGTCGAGCTGCTGGTCGAGAACGGCTTCAGCGGTACGACGACCACGCTCGTCTCGGAGCGCGCCGGTGTGAGCCGCGGCGCCCAGCTGCACCACTTCCCGACCAAGAACGACCTGGTCGTGGCCGCGGTGACCCACCTGACCGAGCGCCGGGGCGAGGAGCTCGAGGCCGCAGCCGCCCAGCTGCCGGCCGGCAAGCACCGCACGCGGGCGGTGATCCAGATGCTCGGCGACCACTTCGCGGGCCCGGTGTTCACCGCTGCGCTCGAGCTGTGGGTCGCCGCGCGCACCGACAGGACCCTGCTCGAGGCGGTGGCGCCGCTCGAGCAGGTCGTCGGTCGCGAGACGCACAAGATGACGGTCCAGCTGCTGGGGGCCGACGAGTCCCAGCCCGGCGTACGCGAGCTCATCCAGGCGACCCTCGACCTGGTGCGCGGCCTCGGCCTGGCCAGCACCCTCGGCGACGACACCCGCCGCCGACGCCGGATCCTCGACCAGTGGGCGGCAACGCTCGACACCGCACTCGACGGAAGGAACCAGCAGTGAGCGTGTTCGACGACGTCCTTGCCGACCTCACCGCGGAGGGAGACCAGCTGCGGGCCGCCGTGGCCGGCCTCGATCCGGACGGCTGGGCGACCCCGGTCCCCGCAGAGGGGTGGACCATCGCCACGACGGTGGCGCACCTGCTGTGGACCGACGAGGTCGCCGTGCTCGCGAGCAACGCCCGCACGCCCGAGGGCAAGGATGCTTGGGACGCGGTCGTGCTGCAGGCGATCGACGACCCCGCCGGGTTCGTCGACACGGCCGCCCGTGCCCTTGCCCGGCTCGAGACCGCCGACCTGCTGGTCCGCTGGGACGCCGGCCGGGTCGCGCTCGCCGACGCCCTCCGCGCCGTCCCCGACGGCCAGAAGATGCCCTGGTTCGGCCCGCCGATGTCGCCCACCTCGATGGCGACGGCGCGGTTCATGGAGACGTGGGCGCACGCGCTCGACGTCTACGACGCCTTGATCTCGACAGGCTCGATCGACGAGAGACCCGAGCCCACGGACCGGATCAAGCAGGTCGCCCATCTCGGCGTCCGCACCCGCAACTACTCCTTCGCGCAGAACCAGCTGGCACCGCCGGCGGAGGAGTTCCGGATCGAGCTGAAGGCACCGAGTGGGGAGCTCTGGGTCTGGGGGCCTGAGGACGCCGCTCAGTCCGTCACCGGTTCGGCGTACGACTTCTGCCAGCTGGTCACCCAGCGGATCCACCGCGCCGACACCGACCTGGTCCCCGTCGGCGCGGACGCGGAGACGTGGTTGACGATCGCGCAGGCGTTCGCGGGTCCTGCGGGCGGCGGCCGGGAGGTGAAGGCATGAGCACCATCAGGATCGGCAACTGCTCGGGGTTCTACGGCGACCGGCTCTCGGCGTTCCGGGAGATGCTGGAGGGAGGACCGCTCGACTACCTCACCGGCGACTACCTGGCCGAGCTGACGATGCTCATCCTCGGCAAGGACACGTTCAAGGATCCGAACCTCGGCTACGCGCGCACCTTCGTCAAGCAGGCCGAGGACGCCCTCGGCCTCGCGCTCGAGCAGGGCGTCAAGGTCGTCGTCAACGCCGGCGGGGTCAACCCCCGCGGGCTCGCGGACAAGCTGCGCGAGGTGGCGACCGGCCTCGGGCTCGACCCGCGGATCGCGCACGTCGAGGGCGACGACATCCGCGACCAGGTCGCCGATCTCGGCCTGCTGCACGAGACCTACGGCAACCCGCTGACGGCCAACGCCTACCTGGGCGGGTTCGGCATCGCCGCGGCGCTCGACCAGGGCGCCGACCTCGTCGTCACCGGACGCGTCACCGACGCCTCGGTCGTCGTCGGGCCGGCGATCGCCCACTTCGGCTGGACGCCCGAGTCGTACGACGCGCTCGCGGGCGCCGTCGTCGCCGGCCACATCATCGAGTGCGGCACCCAGGCCACCGGCGGCAACTTCAGCGGCTTCCGCGACCTGGTCTCCACGAGCGCGACCGGCGAGAAGCGGCCGATGACGGAGGCGGGCCCGCTCGGCTTCCCCATCGCCGAGCTGGCCGAGGACGGCTCGATGGTGATCACCAAGCACGCGGGCACCGGCGGCGCGGTCACGGTCGACACCGTCACCGCGCAGCTGGTCTACGAGATCCAGACGACGAAGTACCTCAACCCCGACGTCACCGTCGACCTCACCTCGCTGCGGCTGGAGCAGGTCGGCGACGACCGGGTGGCCGTCACCGGGGTCACCGGCTCGGCGCCGCCGGAGCGGCTCAAGGTCTGCCTCAACTACTTCGCGGGCTTCCGCAACTCGGCCGAGTTCGTCGTCACCGGCCTCGACTGCGAGCCGAAGGTCGAGTGGATCAAGGCCCAGGTCGAGGCCGCGCTCGCGGACGACCGGCCCGCCAAGGTGGCGTGGTCCGGCATCGGACCGGTGCAGAAGGACGCCGAGACCGAGGAGGGCGCCTCGCTGCTGCTCCGGGTCACCGCGTTCGACCCGAGCGCCGACAAGGTCGGCAAGGCGCTCACCGCCCCGATCATCGAGCTGGCGCTCGCGTCGTACCCGGGCTTCAGCGTCACCCGGATGCCCGGCCCGGGCACGGCGTACGGCGTCTACCGGCCGGCGTACATCCCCCGCACCGCCGTCCAGCACACCGTCGTGCACCACGACGGCACCACCGCGACGATCGACGACCCGAAGACCGCCGACGTCCCGATCGACCCCCAGGAGGGACAGCGCCCGTCGCCGTACACCACGCCGATGGACACGCTCACCCGCCGACTCCCGCTCGGCACCTTCGTCCACGGCCGCTCCGGCGACAAGGGCGGTGACGCCAACATCGGGCTCTGGGTCAAGAACGACGGCCACCCCAAGTACGCCGAGCGGGTGACCTGGCTGACCAAGTTCATGTCGCGCCGGCGGGTGCGGGAGCTGATCCCCGAGGCGGCCGACCTCGACATCGAGGTCTACGTGCTGCCGAACCTCGGCGGCGTCAACGTGCTCATCCACGGCCTGCTCGACGAGGGCGTGGCCGCCACCGCCCGGTTCGACCCCCAGGCCAAGGGCCTCGCGGAGTGGGTCCGCTCGCGCCTCGTCAACATCGAAGGGAACGTTCTCTAGATGACCACCTTCAACTACGGCTTCACCGAGGAGCAGGTCGCTCTCAAGGAGTCGGCGCTCGAGTTCACCCGGCGCGAGGTGACGCCCTACCTCGACCAGTGGGAGAACGACGGCGAGATCCCGCGCGAGTTCCAGAAGAAGCTCGCCCACGCCGGCTTCCTCGGCGTCGGCGTCCCCGAGGAGGTCGGCGGCGACGGCGGCACCCTCATCGACGCCTGCGCGATGCAGGAGGGGTTCATGGAGGGCGGCTGGTCCGGTGGCCTGATGGCCTCGGCCTTCACCCACGGCATCGCCATCCCCCACATCATCCAGAACGGCTCGCCGGAGCTGATCGACACCTACGTGCGGCCGGTGCTCTCCGGCGACATGATCGGTTCGCTCGCCATCACCGAGCCCGGCACCGGCTCCGACGTCGCCAACGTCGCGACCAAGGCGGTGCGCGACGGCGATCACTACGTGATCAACGGTGCCAAGACGTTCATCACCTCCAGCGTGCGCGGTGACTTCGTCACCACGGCGGTCCGCACCGGAGAGGCCGGTGCGCACGGCATCTCGCTGATCGTCGTACCGAAGGGCACGCCCGGCTTCACCGTCTCCCGCAAGCTCGACAAGATGGGCTGGCTGGCGTCCGACACCGGCGAGCTGTCCTACGAGGACGTGCGGGTCCCCGTCGGCAACCTGGTCGGCACCGAGAACCACGGCTTCTACTACATCGCCCAGAACTTCGTCTCCGAGCGGATCTGGCTGGCCCTGATGGGCTACGGCCACGCGCTGCGCTGCCTCAACCTGGCCGCGCAGTACTGCAGGGAGCGCGACACGTTCGGCAAGCCGCTGGTCGCCAACCAGGTCGTCCGCGCCAAGCTGACCGAGATGCACCGCCAGGTCGCGGTCGCCCGGAGCTACACCCTCGAGGTGGCGAAGCGGTACGACGCCGGCGAGGACTGCATCGCCGAGGCCTGTCTCGCGAAGCAGACCGCCGTCGACACGGCTGTCTGGGTCGCCGACCAGGCCGTGCAGCTGCACGGCGGCATGGGCTACATGCGCGAGTCCGAGGTCGAGCGCCACTACCGCGACGTCCGCCTGCTGCCGATCGGCGGTGGCGCCACCGAGGTGCTCACCGACCTGGCCGCCCGACTGCTGGGATACAGCAAATGACCGCCGGGACCACCGAACGACGCGAGGCGATGCTCGAGAAGATCGAGTCGCTGCACGCCGAGCAGACCAAGGCCGTCGAGGCCGGCGGCAAGTACATCGCCCGCCACAAGGAGCGCGGCAAGCTCACCGCGCGGGAGCGGATCGAGCTGCTCGTCGACGAGGGGTCGGCGTTCCTGGAGCTGATGCCGCTGGCCGGGTGGGGCAGCGACTTCGCCGTCGGCGCCAGCGTCGTCACCGGCATCGGCGTGGTCGAGGGCGTCGAGTGCATGATCATCGCCAACGACCCGACGGTGAAGGGCGGCGCCCTCAACCCGTGGTCGCTGCGCAAGACCTTCCGGGCCTCGGAGATCGCGGAGCGCAACTTCCTGCCGAGCATCAACCTGACCGAGTCCGGCGGCGCCGACCTGCCCACGCAGAAGGACATCTTCATCCCCGGCGGCCGCGGCTTCCGCGACCTCACCCGCTCCTCGGCGCGCAAGCAGCCGACGATCTCCGTCGTGTTCGGCAACTCGACCGCAGGGGGCGCCTACGTCCCCGGGATGAGCGACTACGTGATCATGGTCAAGGAACGGGCGAAGGTGTTCCTGGCCGGCCCGCCGCTGGTCAAGATGGCGACCGGCGAGGAGACCGACGACGAGTCGCTCGGCGGCGCCGAGATGCACTCCCGGATCTCCGGGTCCTCGGACTTCCTCGCGCTCGACGAGCAGGACGCCATCCGGCAGGCGCGTCGGGTCGTGGCGAGGCTGAACTGGCGCAAGAAGGGGACGACGCCGGGGGCGTCGTACGAAGAGCCGGACCTCGACCCCGAGGGGCTGCTCGACCTCATCCCGACCGACCTCAAGGAGCCGTTCGACCCGCGCGAGGCGATCCTCCGGATCGTGGACGGCACCGGGCCGAACAACGCGGTCGCCTTCGACGAGTTCAAGCCGCTCTACGGCTCCTCGCTGTGCGTCGGCTGGGCGACCCTGCACGGGCGCCAGATCGGCATCCTCGCCAACGCCCGCGGCGTCCTGATGTCGGAGGAGGCGCAGAAGGCCGCGCAGTTCATCCAGCTGGCCAACCAGAAGGACACGCCCCTGCTCTTCCTGCACAACACCACCGGCTACATGGTCGGCACGGAGTACGAGCAGGGCGGCATCATCAAGCACGGTGCGCTGATGATCAACGCGGTCTCCAACTCCAAGGTCCCGCACCTGACGGTGATCATGGGCGCGTCGTACGGCGCCGGCAACTACGGGATGAACGGCCGCGCCTACGACCCGCGGTTCCTCTTCACCTGGCCGTCGGCCAAGTCCGCCGTGATGGGTCCGCAGCAGCTCGCCGGCGTCCTCGAGATCGTGGCGCGCGAGTCGGCCGAGAAGAAGGGCGAGGTCTTCGACGCCGAGGGCTTCAAGGGCATCAAGGAGATGGTCGAGGGGATGATCGAGGAGCAGTCGCTGCCCTACTTCCTCTCCGGCCTGGTCTACGACGACGGCGTCATCGACCCGCGCGACACCCGCACCGTCCTGGGCATCTGCCTGTCCGTCATCGACAACCAGCCGATCGAAGGCGCCATGAACTTCGGCGTCTTCAGGATGTGAGCGCCATGACCACGAACCAGCGAGTACTGGTCGCCAACAGGGTGGAGATCGCGTCCCGCGTCTTCCGCACCTGCCGGCAGCTCGGCATCCCGACCGTCGCGGTCTTCTCCGACGCCGACGCGGACCTGCCGTACGTCACCGAGGCCGATATCGCCGTACGGCTGCCGGGCAGCGCGCCGGGCGAGACCTACCTGCGCGCCGACCTGGTGCTGGACGCCGCGAGGCGCACCGGGGCAACGGCGATCCATCCGGGCTACGGGTTCCTGTCGGAGAACGCGGAGTTCGCCCGCGCCGTCATCGACGCGGGGCTGACCTGGATCGGTCCGGACCCCGCCTCCATCGAGCAGATGGGCTCGAAGATCGAGTCGAAGAAGCTGATGGCGGCGGCCGGCGTACCGGTGCTCGTGGCGCCCGACACCCCGACGGACGCGGACCTGCCGCTGCTGGTCAAGGCATCGGCGGGCGGGGGCGGCCGCGGGATGCGGGTCGTGCGCTCCCTCGACGCGCTGCCCGGAGAGATCGCCGCGGCCGAGGCAGAGGCCGCCTCCGCGTTCGGCGACGGCACCGTCTTCGTCGAGCCGTACGTCGAGAACGGGCGGCACGTGGAGGTCCAGGTCGTCGGGCACCCGGCCGGCGTGCTCGTCTACGGCGAGCGGGACTGCTCGGTGCAGCGGCGCCACCAGAAGATCGTCGAGGAGGCGCCCGCGCCGGCGCTCCCGGAGGCGACCCGGAAGGCGTTGCACGATGCGGCGCGGGCGGCCGCCGAGGCGATCGACTACCGCGGAGCGGGGACGGTCGAGTTCCTCTACGACGCCGACCGGGACAGCTTCTGGTTCCTGGAGATGAACACCCGCCTGCAGGTCGAGCATCCCGTCACCGAGGAGGTCTACGGGGTCGACCTGGTGCGGCTCCAGCTCGAGTCGGCCGGCGTCATCCCGGCCGGTGAGCCGGCCGTCGGGGAGCCGGCCGGCGCGGCGATCGAGGTCCGTCTCTACGCGGAGGACCCGGCCGCGGACTACGCGCCGCAGGTCGGCACGCTGGCGCGGTTCGAGTTCCCCGACGTCGAGGGACTGCGCGTCGAGGCCGGCTTCGCGAGCGGCTCGGTGGTGTCGCCGTTCTACGACGCGATGCTGGCCAAGCTGATCGTGGCCGCGCCCACCCGCGAGGACGCTGCCCGGCGACTGACGTCGGTGCTGCGCCGGGCGCGGCTGCACGGCCTGCGCACCAACCGGGACCAGCTGATCGCGGTGCTGACCGACCCGCGGTTCCTGGCGGGTGAGGTGTCGACCGCCCTGCTCGCGGACGTACCGTTCGTGACCAGTGTGACTGGAGACGACGAAAGAACGTCCCAGGAGTCACAGGAGCACCGGTCGGTCCGTTGGGCGGCCGCACTGGCCTGGGCCACCGCCGCCAAGGCCGCGTCGCCGGTCCAGCAACGTGTGCCCATCGGCTTCCGCAACGTGGTCAGCCAGCCGCAGCGCACCGACTTCACCGACGGCACGAGCGCGACGTGGTGGGGTGAGCGCGCCGGCTTCCGGATCGAGGACGGCGAGGTCGTCTCCGCGTCACCGACCGAGGTCGTCCTCGAGATCCAGGGAGTGCGGTCGCGCTACGAGGTGGCGATCCGCGGAGACAGCATCGACGTCGACGGACCGGCCGGCCACGTCGCACTCGAGCGCACGCCGCGGTTCGTCGACCCGTCGACCCAGGTCGCTGCCGGCTCGCTGCTGGCCCCGATGCCGGGTGCGGTGGTCGCGATCCACGCCCACGTCGGTGACGAGGTCGCCGAGGGCCAGCCCATCCTCGTGATGGAGGCCATGAAGATGCAGCACACCATCGCCGCGCCCTACGCCGGCACGCTCACCGAGCTCGCCGCCACCGCCGGTCAGCAGGTCGAGGCAGGCACCGTGCTTGCCGTCGTGACACCCGACTCCGAAGCAGAAGGAACCGACTGATGACGATCAACTTCACCGAGCCCGAGGAGCGCGTGGCCCTGCGCGAGGCGGTCAAGAAGCTGGCCGGCAAGTACGGCCGGGAGTACGTCGAGAAGCAGGCGCGCGAGGGTGGCAAGACCACCGAGCTGTGGCTGGAGATGGGCCAGAACGGCTTCCTCGGCGTCAACCTCCCCGAGGAGTACGGCGGCGGTGGCGGTGGCATGGCCGACCTGGCCGCGGTGCTCGAGGAGGCCGCTGCTGCCGGTGCCCCGCTGCTGATGATGGTGGTCTCGCCGGCGATCTGCGGCTCGATCATCGCCCGTTGCGGCACCGAGGAGCAGAAGCAGAAGTGGCTGCCCGGCATCGCCGACGGCACCCTGCTGATGGCGTTCGGCATCACCGAGGCCGAGGCCGGCTCGAACGCACACCAGATCACCACGACCGCGACCCGCGATGGCGACCAGTGGGTCCTCAGCGGCAACAAGACCTTCATCTCCGGGGTCGACGAGGCGCAGTCGGTGCTGATCGTGGCCCGCACCGAGGACGCCAAGACGGGCAAGCACAAGCCGGCGCTGTTCGTCGTACCGACCGATGCCGAAGGCTTCACCAAGCAGCCGATCGAGATGGCGTGGTCGGCGCCGGAGAAGCAGTTCACGCTCTTCCTCGACGAGGTCCGGCTCCCGGCCGACGCGTTGGTCGGCGACGAGGACGGCGGCCTGTGGCAGCTGTTCGCCGGCCTCAACCCCGAGCGGATCATGGGCGGCGCCCTGTCGTGCGGCATGGCCCGCTACGTGCTCGACGTCGCCGTCGACTACGCGAAGACCCGCAGCGTCTGGAAGGACACCCCGATCGGCGCCCACCAGGGCATCCAGCACCCCCTCGCCAAGGTCAAGATCGAGCTCGAGCAGGCCCGGATGCTGTGGCAGAAGGCCGCCGCGCTCTACGACGCCGGCGACGACTTCACCGCGGGCGAGTACGCCAACATGGCCAAGTACGCCGGCGGCGAGGTCTCCTGCAACGCCGCCGACGTCGCCGTCCACACCCACGGCGGCAACGGCCTGACGGTCGAGTACGGCCTCGCCAACATGCTCGTCGCCTCGAGACTGGGCCGGATCGCGCCCGTCAGCCGGGAGATGATCCTCAACTTCGTCGCCATGCACACGCTGGGGCTGCCCAAGTCCTACTGAGTCTTCGCGGGAGCCGCGCACCGTTGACGTGGCCCCGGGACGGCGCCGATCAGTCCTGACGGTGACGGGTCGGTGCTCCGGCCCGGGTCAGATCCGGACTCGGTGGAGCGGGCGATGACGCCGACGCAAACGGCCGTGGTCGCAGATGCGCCTCCGGACACGGCGTACTGGCGCTTTTGGTGCCATCGGCGGGCCCGGGTTGTGCGGGTTGGGACCAAACGGCAGCGCCTGCGCCTCCGAACGGCGTGTTCGGCCTGCCGCCAGGCCCGTTGGTCGCAGATACGCCTCTCTCCGGGCGTGGCAGGCGCATCTGGCACCATCCGGAACATGAGCCACTGCGGTTTGGGACCAAACCGGCACCCGACCGAGTCCGCGCTACCCCACCAATCCCCCCCGCAGCGCCCCCTCGGCCAACCTTGAGACCATGGACCACGCGCAGCGACTAGAGGCAGAGCGGCAACGCACGATCGGCAGGCTGGCGAGCCTGTCCGAGGACTTCGAGGCGATCGTGGCAGCGTCCCGTGACACCAACGCCGACGACGAGCACGACCCGGAAGGGGCGACCATCGCCTTCGAGCGGTCGCAGGTCGGCGCCCTCGTCCGTCAGGCGCGGGAGCACCTGACCGAGCTCGACGCGGCGGTGACGAGGCTCGATGCAGGCACTTATGGCGTCTGCGAGGGCTGCGGTGTGCCGATCGCCGAGGACCGGCTCGAGGTCAGGCCGTTGGCACGCACCTGCATCCGCTGCGCGTCGCCGGGCCGGCGGTGACCGGCCGACCCGGCGACGCGTGCTTCGTGCCTACTTCTGGAGGTAGCAGGGCTCCTCGAACTCGTAGCCCTCGGCGGTCGGTCCGGTGAACGCATCGACAGCGACGCTCACCTTCGAGGGGGCCTGCGGGTCGACCTTGTTGAGCTGGGTCGAGCGCAGCACCCGGTCGTTGGCGTCGGCCGCATAGTTGGCCGAGCCCTCGGGCAGCATGCCGTCACCGTCGACGCCGGTCAGCTCCGAGGCGGCCTCGGTGATGCCCTCACGGGAGAGGTCGTCGTTGTCGATCGCGGCCTCCAGCACCGCCTTGACGATGTGGCTGCCGGCCCACGCGATGAAGAACCAGTCGTTCGGCGGCGTGTCACCGACGGCCTCACGCAGCGCCTGCGCGCCCTCGGAGTCGGACTCCCAGACCGGGAACGAGGTCGCCTGCAGATAGGCAGCGACGATCGCGTCCTTGGCCGGCGAGTCGAGCACGGCGGCGTTCCAGGTCGGGATGGATCCGATGAATCGTCCCTGGAACTGGTTCTGCAGCGCGCCGCCGACGATCGTGGCCATCTCCTTCGGGCCGGTGGAGAGCACGACGTAGTCCGCACCCGACTGGAGCAGCGCACCGATGGCCGCCTCCTGGGTGTCGCCACCGTCGACCGGGGTGGTCACGATGTCGGTGAATTCGACACCACGCGCCTCCGCGGCGATCCGGGCGCCGACCATGGCGTCGTCGCCGTAGTCGCCCTCGAAGTGGATGGAGGCGATGTGGGTGGCGCCCTCGTCGACGGCGTAGTCGACGGCGTTCATCGCCTCGGCGCAGTAGTTCGTGCCCGCCTCGATCACGCCCTCCTGGAAGATCCAGTCCGACGAGAGGGAGGCCGGGGCCAGCACGATCGACTCACGCTGGGCGTCGGAGAGGATCGCGTGGGTGTGCGCGGTGCCCAGTGACTGGGCGATCATCGCGACGTCGTCCTTGATCTCGCCGAACAGCCTGGCGTGCAGCTCGGTGTCGTACTTGCTGTCCCGGACGTGCGTGGTGACGTCGACCTCGTAGTCGCCGATGCCGCCCGCCTCGTTGACGGACTTCCAGTAGGCCTGCTGTCCCTGGGTGAAGGGCACGCCGACGCCCGCGAAGACCCCGCTCTGGTCGGAGATGACGCCGAGGTAGATGCAGCCCTTCTCCTCGTCCACGGCCTCGGGGCACGGCTCGTCCGTGACGCCGGGATTGGCGCCGCCGCCGCTGCTGCTGTCGTCGTCGTCCCGGCCGCAGGCCGACACGGCCAGCAGGACCGACACCGCCGTCGCTACTGCTCCGAGCCTGGTTGCCCTTCGATTCACGGTTCCTCCTTGTGTTGGTGCGATCCCGGGCTCAGTAGGAGAACGGGAAGCTCTTCCAGTAGGTGCGGACGCGGTGCCAGATGCCGAACAGGCCGCGCGGCTCGAACAGCAGGAACGCAACGATCAGTACGCCGTACGTGACCTGCTCGACCTCGAAGATGTTCGGGTGGTCCTGGGTGCTGCCGGAGATCCACGGCACCAGGCCGGGCAGCTCGCTGGCGATCCGGGGCAGGGCGGCGATCAGCATCGCGCCCATGATCGTCCCGGAGATCGTGGCGGCTCCGCCGATCAGCACGATGGCGATGAACTGCACCGACATCAGCAGGCTGAACGACTCCGGGGTGAAGTGACCGGTGCCGAGGTAGAGGAGCGCGCCCGCGACGCCGGAGTAGAACGACGAGACGGTGAACGCGATGAGCTTGTAACGGCCCAGGTTCACCCCCATCACGCCGGCGGCGACGTCCCGGTCGCGGACGGCGGCGAACGCACGGCCGACGCGGGAGCGGGCGAGGTTGCGGGCGAGGAGCGCCGCCGGCACCAGGACGGCGAGTGCGAGCCAGTAGAGCTTCTGCTCCTCGGTGTAGGTGGCGCCGTCGATGCCGAGGTCGACGCCGAACAGGATCGGTACGGCGGCGTCGCGCCCCACGCCGGCGCCGCCGGACATGGAGTCCCACTCGCGGAAGACGTACTGGCCGATGAAGACCAGGCCCAGGGTCACGATCGCCAGGTAGAGACCGCGCAGGTGGGTGGCCAGGGGTGCGACCACGGCCCCGCAGACCGCGGCGACGACTCCGGCGCCGAGGATCCATGCGGGCATGAAGTCGATGCCGAGGCCGAGGTAGCGGCCCTCCGGGTCGCCCGCCATGACCGCCGCCGTGTAGGCGCCGACGCCGACGAAGAACGCGTGGCCGAGGGAGACCTGGCCGGCGTAGCCGGTGACCAGGTTCAGCCCGATGGCGCCGACGGCGAGGATCAGGCCGGTCGCCGCGATGACCAGGATGTCGTCGTTGACCTGCATCGGCAGCGTCACGGCGACCACCAGGAGCAGCCCGACCCCGACCTTCTTGGCGCGGGTGTCGAGGAGCGCCATGTCCTGCGCATAGCTCGTGTAGAGCTCGGGACGTCCCCAGGTGCGGCGCGGGCGTCGGGTCTGCTCGATCGTGGTGGTCATACCCGCTCGATCTCCTTGGTGCCGAACAGGCCGTAGGGGCGGACCATCAGGACGAGCAGCATCACGACCCAGGGCGTGATCGAGCCGATGTTGGTGCCGAGCGACGGGAACAGGTCGCGGTGGTAGGAGCTGACCACCTGCTGCGCGACGCCCACGAGCAGGCCGCCGAGCACGGCCCCGCCGAGGGAGTCGAGGCCGCCGAGGATGATCACCGGCAGCGCGGTGAGGGCGATCAGCCAGAGGTTGCGGTCCATGGTGCCGCCCGCCGCAGCGAACACGCCGGCGATCGCCGCCAGCCCACCGGCCAGGGCCCAGGAGACCGCGAACACCGTGCCGACGTTGACGCCCTGGGCCATCGCCGCCTCCTGGTCGAGCGCCGAGGCGCGCATCGCGAGGCCGATCGGTGTCCAGCGGAAGAACGCGAACAGCGCGAGCACGATCAGCGACGTCACGATGAAGGCGGCCAGGTGCTTGTGGGCGATCGTGAGGCCGGCCACCTGCCAGGTGTCGATGCCCCACGGGTCGCCCACCACCCGCGGGTCGACGCCGGCGAACGCCCCGGCGACGACGCGGACGATGATGTCGATCCCGATCGTGATGATCGCGATGGCGAAGACGGCCTTGCCCACCATCGGGCGGATCGCGATCCGCTCGACGACCAGCGCCACGACGGCGATCGCCACGGTGCCGACGACGACGGCCGCGGCGAACCCGATCTCCGGCGAGAGGTACGAGACCAGGATCGCGCCGGACAGCATGAACGCGGGTTGGGCGAAGCTGATCACGGCCATCGACTTGTAGATGATCACGAAGCCGAGCGCGAGCAGCGCGTAGACCGATCCCAGGCCGAGCCCGGAGATCGTGGCGTTGAGGAGCTGCGTCACGAGCGGCTCCCGGCGTACATCGACTCGACGATGTCGCCGAACATCGTGTTGATGGCGGAGCGCTTGACCTTCTGCGTGGCCGTCAGCTCGCCGTCCTCGTGGTCCAGCTCCTTGGGCAGCATCCGGAACTCCTTGATCTGCTCCACCGGGTTGTGCCGTTGGTTGACCTCGTCGACGACGCGCTGGACGAGCTCGCGGACCTCGGGTTTGTCCGCGAGGTCGCGGTAGGTCGTGAACGCCAGCCGCCGGTGCTGCGCCCAGTCACCGACGGTGTCGAGCTCGATGCCGATCAGGGCGGTGAGGTACTTGCGGCCGTCCCCGATGACGATCGCCTCCTTGATGTACGGCGACGCCTTCAGCGCGTTCTCGATCTCCGACGGGGCGACGTTCTTGCCGCCCGCCGTGATGAAGATGTCCTTCATCCGGTCGGTGATCCGCAGGTAGCTGTCGTCGACCCACTCGCCGACGTCGCCGGTGTGCAGCCACCCTTCGGGGTCCACCGTCTTGGCGGTGGCCTCGGGGTCGCGCCAGTAGCCCGCGAAGACGCCGGGGTGCCGGGTGAGGATCTCGCCGCTCTCGTCGTCGGTGCGGACCTCGATGCCGTCGTGCGGCTCGCCGACCGTGCCGAGGCGGATCCGCCCCGGCCGGTTCGCGGTGGCGATCGCCGCGTTCTCGGTCATGCCGTAGAGCTCGTGCATCGGGATGCCGATGCCCATGAAGAACTCGAGCACGTCCGGGGCCACCGGCGCCGCTCCGCAGCCCGCGTGCCGGACCCGGCGCAGTCCCAGCCGGTCCTGGAGCGCCCGGAAGAAGAACAGCCAGCCGAGGGTGAAGACCGTCCGGCTGCCGAGGGTGTGGCGGCCGCCGTTGCCCGCCAGGGTCTTGCCGACCGAGGCGGCGCGGGCCATCCAGAACGCGGCGTAGTGACGCTTGGCCCAGCTCGCAGACTCGAGCCGGATCCGGGTGCCGGCCAGCAGCTTCTCCCAGATCCGGGGCACCGCGAAGAACAAGGTCGGCTGGACCTCGCGAAGGTTCTGCGGGACCGTCTCGATCGACTCCGCGAAGTTGACCTGGGTCCCCGCGCCGGCGTTGTACCAGGTGGTGAAGAACCGCTCGGCGACGTGGCACAGGGGCAGGTAGGACAGCGTCTGGTCCTTCGGTCCCGGTGCGGGCTGGGCGAAGGAGCCGTCCGCGCCGATCGCCGTCGTCATCGCGAACTCGACGTTCGCCGCGGTGAGCATCGCGCCCTTCGGGGGGCCGGTCGTGCCGGACGTGTAGACGAGGGTGATCACGTCGTCGGGCTCGGCCTGCGCCATCCGCTCCTCGACGGCGCCCGGGTGGGCGGCCCGGTGCTCGGCGCCGCGCTCGAGCAGGTCCTCCCACGCGATCAGCCGCGGGTCGTCGTACCTCCCGGCGATGCCGCGCGGCTCGACGTAGACGATGTGCGCGAGGTCCGGGCAGTCGGCGCTGACCTCGAGCGCCTTGTCCAGCTGCTCCTGGTCCTCGGCGAGGTGGACCCGCGCCCCGCTGTGCCCGAGCAGGTAGCGCACCTCGGCCGACGGGTTCGTCGGGTAGAGCCCGACCGTGATCCCGCGTACGGCGACCGTGGCGATGTCGAGGACCAGCCACTCGGGCCGGTTCTCGCTCTGGATCGAGACCCGGTCGCCGGGCTCGACGCCGAGCGACAGCAGCGCGTGGCCCACGGTCACGACGGTGTCCCAGTACGACGCCCAGGTCATCTCCTGCCAGATGCCCAGGTCCTTGCGGCGCATCGCGACGCCGTGCGGGCTGGATGCCGCGCGATCGCGGATCCGTTGCGGGAGTGTGGTCATGCCTGTCGTGCTCGTCATGGCCGGGTCTCCGTCTCGAGGTCGCCGCCGAGGTACGCGCGGACGACTGCGGGGTCGCGCTGGACCTCGGCAGGCGTGCCGATCGCGACCGGCGTGCCGAAGTCGACGACCAGGACGCGGTCGGCGACGTCCATCACCAGGCCCATGTCGTGCTCGACCATGATCATCGGGATCCCGAGCTCGCGCCGGATGTCGAGGATGTAGCGCGCCATGTCCTCGGTCTCCTCGAGGTTCATGCCGGCGACCGGCTCGTCCAGGAGCAACAGCTTGGGGTCCATCGCCAGAGCCCGGCCGAGCTCGACCCGCTTCTGCACGCCGTACGGCAACAGCCCGACCGGCAGCTTGCGCCACTGCTCGAGCTCGAGGAAGTCGACGATCTCCTCGACCACGCGCCGGTGGCGGAGCTCCTCGTTGCGAGCCCGGCCCCACCACGCGAGCGCCGCCAGGGTGCCGTAGCGGATGTGCTGGTGCCGGCCGAGCATCAGGTTGTCGAGCACGGTCAGGTTGGTGAACAGCTCGATGTTCTGGAAGGTCCGGGCGACGCCCAGCCGGGCGATCGCGGGGGGCCGCTTGCCGAGGAGCGAGGTGCCTCCGAGCGTGACCCGGCCCTGCTGCGGGCGGTAGACCCCGGAGAGCACGTTGAAGATGCTGGTCTTGCCCGCGCCGTTGGGACCGATCACCGCGAAGAGCTCGTTCTCCTCGACGGTGAAGCTGACGCCGTTGACGGCCTTCACGGCGCCGAACGCCAGGTGGACGTCGTCGAACTCGAGGACCGTGGTCGTGGCGGGGCTCATGACGCCCACCGCTTCCGGCGCCGGTAGTGCTTCACGTCGCGGAACGATCTGGCGGCCTCGCCCTCGGCACCTTCGGCTCCGAGCCCGAGGTAGAACTCGCGGACGTCCTGGTCCTGGAGCAGCTGGTCGGCGGTCCGGTCCATGACCACGCGGCCGTTCTCGAGGACGTAGCCGTGATCGGCGATCTGGAGGGCCATGGTCGCGTTCTGCTCCACGAGCAGCACGCCGGTGCCCTGCTGGTTGATCTCCACGATGATGTCCCGGATCTGGGCCACCACCATCGGTGCCAGGCCGAGGCTCGGCTCGTCGAGCAGGAGGTAGCGCGGGTCGGACATCAGCGCCCGGCCGATGGCCAGCATCTGCTGCTCCCCGCCGGACAGGAGTCCGGCCGACCCGGATCGCCGCTCCAGGAGCAGCGGGAACAGCTCGTAGACCCGGGCCAGGTTGGTCTTGATGTTCTTGCGCGCGGCGTACCCGCCGATCCGGAGGTTCTCCTCGACGGTGAGCTCCTTGAAGATCCGGCGACCTTCGAGGACGTGCTTGATCCCACGACGCGCGAGCTGTGAGGGCCTGAGGGAGCCCAGCGACTCGTCGTCGAGGGTGACGGTGCCCTTGCGGATGGTGCCCTCGTGGATGTCGAGGAGCCCGGAGAGGCTGCGAAGGACGGTGGACTTGCCGCCGCCGTTGGCACCGAGCAGCGCAACGATCTTGCCGTCGGGAACAGCGAGGCTGACGCCCCGCAGGGCGAGCACGACGTCGTCGTACACGACCTCGAGGTTCTTGACAGCGAGCACCCGGTCTCCCTCCGCTGCAGGCACGCAGTAGCGGCCCCTGTGGCAACCCGAGCGCCATTGTGAACCGCGATAAGTGTGACGGCGATCATAGGCCGGAGGATGCAGGCGTGGTCAAGGGATGATTCATCACAATGTGAATGACGGTTAGTTAGCTCCAGGTCTATGGTCAGCGCATGGCCATGGAGCGCACGGGTGCGGGCGATGCCTCCTCGCCGCGGTCCCGGCAGCGGCGCGCGCTCATCCTGGCCACCGCCGGCCCGCTCCTGCACCAGCGCGGCTACGACCGGGTGAGCATGGGGGACCTGGCCGTGGTCGCAGGCGTCGGCCCGTCGGCGCTGTACCGGCACTTTCCCGGCAAGTCCGCGCTCCTGGCCGAGGTGCTCGGCGAACGGATGACCGACGTGCTCACCCGGTTGACCGACCTCGACTTCGCCGATCGGGACCAGACCGGCGTCCGGCTCGCTGGGATCGCCGCGGACAACCGGATGTTCGGGGCCCTGTGGGAGCGAGAGGCCCGGCACCTGAGCCAGGACGACCTGGTGCGGCTCCGCGCGGAGGTGCGGGGGCTGGGGCGCACGATGAGGGATCACGTCGCGCGGCAGCGCCCGGACCTCGCCCCGGCCGAGGCCGAGTTCATCGGCTGGGCGGTGGTCGGTGCGCACAACAGCCTGTCGTTCCACCACCTGGCGCTGCCGGGGGACGAGCTCGCGCGGCTCATGGGCGACCTCGCCTTCCGCATCGTCGCCACGCCGATCCGGATCGGGACGCCCGCCCCGCGGGCCGCCGGGCAGCCCGCCGGCCTCGAGCCGGCCTCGCGGCGCGAGGCGCTCCTCCTGCGCGCTGTGCCGATGTTCGCCCGGCACGGCTACTCCAGGGTGAGCATCGAGGAGGTCGGTGCCGCGGTCGGGATCTCCGGCCCGAGCGTCTACAACCACTTCGGTACCAAGGAGGAGCTGCTCGTCACCGCGATGCGGCGCGGGATGGGTCTGCTCTTCGCCGAGCTGCACAGCGTCCTCGCCCGCACGTCCGACCCAGCCGAGGCGATGCGCGCGGTGCTCGACTCCTACCTCCGGTTTGCGTTCGGTCAGCACGACCTGGTCGAGCTGCTGGTGTCGGAGGTGCGGTCGCTCAGCGAGGTACGGCGCACCCTGCTCGCCGCTCAGCGCAACTACGTCACCGAGTGGGTGCACCTGCGGCAGCAGACCCATCCCGACGAAGGCCCGGTCGCCGCCCGGATCCGGGTCCACGCCGTCCTCACGGTGATCAACGACATCGTCCGGATGCCCCGGCAGCGCCACCAGACCGACGCCGCCGAGGCGCTCCGTGCGGTGACGCTGGCCATGTTGGAGTGACGGCTCCGCCTCGTGGGTCCCGGTCCACAGGGGCACAGGCAGTCATTGGCAATCGAACTGATGAACGAATATACTGCGAGGTATGGATCAAGGGCTCGCGGACCTCGACGCGACTGCCACGCTGGCGCGCGCGGAGGGTGAGGTGGCGGTCCGACGGCGGCAGGGTGTGGACCGGCTGCTGTTGTTGCAGCACTGGGCCGACCTGCACTCCGAGGACCCCCAGGCGATGCCCGGGGCGGTGCCGATCAGCCGGGGCGGTGACCGGTTGGTCAGCCTCGGCGGTGAGGGCAGCCCGCAGGCTGCCGAGCTGTGTTGGGCCGAGCTCGCCATCGCCCTGCAGGTTGGAGTGATCTCGCTGCGCAACCAGGCCGGTCAGGCCCTCGACCTGCGCCACCGGCTGCCGTTGCTGTGGGCAGCAGTTCAAGAGCTGCGGGTGGAGCCGTGGGTCGCCCAGAAGGTCGCCGCGATGACCCGGCCGTTGACCCGCGACCAGGCCCGGATCGTCGATGTCGCCGTGACAGAGGCGATCGATGAGTCCCCCGGCCGGATCCTGGCGATCGCCGAGGCCAAGACCATCGAGGCCGACCTCGAGGGCTACCGCGCCAGCCTGGCCGAGGACGGACGCAAGACCGGGGTCTGGCTCTCCCGACCCCGTCCCGGCGACCTGGTCGACGACCAGGGCGAACCCGACACCCGACGACTGACCTCCAAGCTGTCCGCGGCCGACGCGATCGAGGGTGAGGCGATGGTCGCCGACCTCGCCGACGTCCTCGCCCGTGAGGGCACCAACGGCGCTGGCGGCGGCGATGGCGGCGCAGACGGCGGTGATGCGCCGACCCACGACCAGCTTCGTGCCCAGGCGTTCGCGCTGCTGATCACCGACCCTCACGCCGCAGCCAACCTCCTCGACGGTGCCGACGCACCGCCCTCACCCGAGGACGAGGACCGCGAGCCCGTCCCGGCACCGAAGAAGAAGCGCCGCCCGGCCACGATCTTCGTCAACGTCACCGACGCAGTGCTCACCGGGCGGGTGCCGGGCCTCGCCCGGGTCGAGGGGATGGGCCCGATGCTGCTCGAACAGGTCGCCGATCTCCTCCGGCACCGCGAGGTCACCGTCCAACCGGTGATCGACCTCAACCACACCCGCAGCGTCAACGCCTACGAGCACCCCACCGCGGTCAAGCAACGCACCCGCCTGCGCACGGTCTACGACGTCTTCCCCCACTCCGCCAGCCGCGCCACCACCCGGCTCGACCACGACCACCCGGTGCCCTACGACCCCGGCGGACCACCCGGCCAGACCGGCGACCACAACGACGCCCCCCTGACCCGCTACCACCACCGCGCCAAGACCCACGACGGGTACGCCGTGCGGCAGCTCGGCCTCGGTGCCTACCGCTGGACCACACCCCACGGCCTCGCCCGCATCGTCACCCCCACCGGCACCCGCAAGATCGAGCTCATCCACGCCCGCGACGGCACCATCGCCGGCGAGATCTACCCGACCGCCCTGGTCGACTGGCAGTTCAGCGACTGATCACAGGTCCGCGCGGCTGGTCAGCGACCGTCCGCGGAAGTCGTCGCTGGTACGAGCAGGTTGACGGCGATGATTCGTCCCGCGTCGTCGATCCACAACCAGACCGACCAGTCGTCCTCGCACGACGTCAGTTCGGCGGGGTAGAGCACGATCTGCTTGTCGACGGGCAGGCCGCTGGGAAGACCGCCGCGGTCGATGAGCTCGCAGATCTGGGTGTTGGGAAAGCGGGTCACATCGCTGAACTCGCCGGTCTCGACCTCCCCATCGCGTCCGGCTACGACCAACGGCGAAACCTCACAATCCTCTGGTGCGACTCCCGAGCAGAACGACCACGCGGCCGGATCGTCGGCGGCGGCCGCTGTCACGGTGGCCCACGGAGCGTAGCCGAGCAGCTGCTGCACCTCGGGCGCCCAAGTCGGAGGTGGTCCGCCTCGGGCGAAGCGCAGGAAGGCGTTGGCAGCCGCATCAAGACCGCCGCAGTCGCGGGTCGAGTGTGGGACCTCCACCACGAGAGTTACCGGGCCGTACCAGCCCGGGTCGTCCTCGCGGTCCTCCTCAAGGTCCTGCTGGGTCGGTGCCTGCTCCACCACTCCGCGGCGCGGGTGACATGTTTCCTGCTCCTCGACGCGGGCGGGGTAGCCGGCAGCCGTGACTCTGTCTCGAGCCCCAGCCAGAGTGAGGCCGACCACATCGGGGATCGGCTCCAGGTCGCGCCCGCGAGCACTCTCGGACCAGGCGACCACGGTGTCGATCACTCCGGCCCTCTCATACAGCGCTACGCGCGCGGGGCAGCGCGGCTGCGCGGTGACCTCGGCGAAATCGATCGTGAGAGTAAGCGCCTCACGATCTGCGACGGCTCGCGGCCGCGCTATTCCGCACCAGGTGTCGGGCGGAGTACCCCCAGTGACCTGAAGCTGCGGCATCCGGTAGGAGTCGCCAACGCGCAGCACCTGCTCGCTGCCTCGGCCAAGGATGATCAACGCCGAGTTCGCTCCCCAGTCCCCGCGTGCCGCGTCAGCTCCGGACAGCGTCGCGGTCCGCCCGCCATCCACGAACAGACTCACCTCGTCGGCGAAACGGGGGGACGGGCCGCGGCCGGTAGCGAAGTCGAGGAACCGCCAGGGCTCCCGAAGATCAGCCACACAGTCGGTGTTTGCGCCCTGGTACGACAACAGCACCGTGACCGTCTGGCCCGGCGCGACCGGGGTCCCCGTAGTCGGCTCGGTTCCCACCGGCCGACCCGCCGGATCACAACTGATCTCCTTGCGGTAGCGGACTTCGAGCCCGAGCTCTCGGAGCAAGAGGTCGGCCGACTCCCGGGTGTGCCCGAACACAGAAGGCACCGTGCCCTCCGGCGTTCCGGCGAGGACCACGGGAGCGGCCCGATCGACGCTGGGTTCGCCACCGGGGAGAATGTCAGTCAGGGTGGTCGCGGCTACAACCACACCGGCTATCGATGCCGCGGCCGTCAAAGGCACCAGGAGTTGCCGACGGCGCGATCCGCCCAAGCGCGGAGTCCTGAAACGACCATGACCGCGCGGCTGGGTAATGATGACCGCCAGGCGCTCGTCGGTGTCCACCTCGATGCCGTTCGCGATCCGATGCACTTCGGCGCGAAGCCGTTCTTCACTCAGCATGGTCGACCTCCTCAACCGCGAGCAGTTCGGCGAGACGCGCGCGGGCTCGCAACAGATGGGTACGCACGGTCGATGCCGAGCAGCCCAGCAGTGCACCGACCTCCTCGGCGGACTGGTCCTCGTAGTAGTGCAGCGCCACCGCCGCCCGCTGCTGCGCCGGGAGGGCACGCAGCGCGGCCGCGATGTCCGGGTCCCGCTCCGGTGGCAACGAGCGCGGCGACTGCCCACGGGTCAGAGCGCGGCGGGATTCCTCCCGGCGAGCCACTCGGACCGCCATCCGGATCGCGATGCGCCGTAGCCAGGCCTGCGGGTTGTCGTACCGGCTGATCTTCGCCCAGTTCAGGTAGAGCTGGCCGAAGGCGTCCTGCGCCACGTCCTCGGCCGACTGCTGGTCATGCAGTACCAAGTACACCGTCCGCACCAGCCGCTCGAACTCGCGGCGAAAGAACTCCGAGAACTCTGTGTCATCCGGCGCGGTCATCTACGGCCACCCGATGCCACACGCCGGATCCGTCCCACACCCTCATACAGACCCAACCAGGCTGCTATGTCCACCTCGACTCGCAGAACTTTCCGAGTTCGGCGTCGCAGTGGACTCTTACCCCGGCGGTGAGCAGTGCGCGGACGTCGAGCAGCGTCACTCCGGGGTGGGCTCGTCAGTGGAGGCCGGCCCACCGGGCCGCGCCGCGCTCTCCGCCTCCGCGATCGCCTCCTGGACCGCGCGGTTCGCCGCGGTCTGCTGCGTGGCCGCGCCCTCCGGCTCGCTGGGCCCCATGTCGACCCGACGCGCGGGTCCCTCGGTCTTCTTGGGGATGCCGACGACCTCGTGTATCGAGGAGCCCAGCCCCTCGAGTGCCTTGGTGATCTCCGAGGGGATGACCCAGACCTTGTTGGCGTCGCCCTCCGCGATCCTCGGCATCATCTGGAGGTACTGGTAGGCCAGCAGCGCCTGGTCGGGCCGCCCGTCGTGGATCGCTTGGAACACCGTCTGGATCGCCTGGCCCTCGCCCTGCGCGCGGAGGATCTGCGCCTCGCGCTCGGCCTGGGCTCGCAGGATCTGCGCCTCGCGCTCACCCTCGGCGTTGAGGATCGCCGCTTGCTTGTTGCCCTCGGCGGTGAGGATCGCGGACTGCCGCTGGCCCTCGGCAGTGAGGATGAACGCCCGCTTGTCGCGGTCGGCGCGCATCTGCTTCTCCATCGCGTCCTTGATGGACGGCGGCGGCTCGATGCCCTTGATCTCGACCCGCTTGACCTTGATCCCCCAGCGCCCGGTGGTCTCGTCGAGCACGGCGGACAGGCCGCTGTTGATCGTCTCGCGGCTGGTGAGCGTCTGCTCGAGATCCATGCCGCCGACGACGTTGCGGAGCGTGGTCATCGTCAGCTGCTCGATGGCCTGGATGTAGTTGGAGATCTCGTACGTCGCCGCGATCGGGTCGGTCACCTGGAAGAAGATGACCGTGTCGATGTCGACGGTCAGGTTGTCCTCGGTGATTGCGCCCTGCGGCGGGAAGCTCACCACCTGCTCGCGCAGGTCGATCATGTAGTGGACCTTGTCGATGAAGGGCACGACGAAGTTGAGGCCGGCGGGGAGTGTCTCCTTGTACTTGCCGAACCGCTCGACGACGCCGGCGTAGGCCTGGGGCACGACGCGGATCGCCTTGGCCACCACCACGATCACGAACAGCAGCAGCAGGCCGAGCAGGATCAGGATCGCCATGGGAGCTCCTTCAGCGAGGGGAATCGTAGACGGGCCGGACGTGTGCGGTTGCGCCGGTGATCTCGATGACCTCGACGGTGCGGCCGGCCTCGATGTCGGACTCGGCGCCGGGGGAGACGGCCAGCCAGCTCTCGCCGCCGATCTTGACTCGCCCCGGGTTGTGGGCCGCGATGGACTCGGTGACGAGCCCGCGCGCGCCGACCAGACCGGCGGGGCCGAGCAGGAGCTCCGGCCCGCCGTGCAGCCGCTTCACCAGCGGCGGGCGGACGGCCGTCAGCAGCAGGACCGACGCGGCGGACGCGACCAGCACCTGCACAGCGACGTTGTCGGTGACCACAGCGGTGCCCATCCCGGCAAGTGCCCCGCCGGCCAGCATGAGGAGGAAGAGATCCATGCTCAGCATCTCCGCGACACCGAGCACGATGGCCACGCCGAGCCACGCCTCCCACAGGTGCTCGCTCAGCCAGTCCATGGTCCAACCCTAGTGTCCCGCCCCAGGGACGCACCCCCGAGCGAATGTCTGCGCAGGTGGCGGTGTCGCAGGGATGGCATGTCATCACAGCGGGTAGTGCGGTTGGGACACGGCTCCCTGCGAGAAGGGGACCTTCTCGACGCCGGGACGCCCAGGAGCACAGCAGAAGGAGCGCCAATTATGGACACACGCACGATCGCCATTCTTGCCCTTGTGATTGCCGTGGTGGTGATACTGATCCTGGTCCTCTGAGTCGCCCGCCACCGCCTGGCCGAGCCGCGAGCTACGGGCGGTACCGGACGTGGAAACTCGTACCCACCTCAGCCTGCAATCGGTCCACCAGTTCGCTCGCGCGCAGATCCATCGCCTTCTGGCCCGCCAGCCAGTCTGCTTGCGCGGTGGAGTTGAAGACGTTCATGTCGTTCCGCCAGGCCAACAGGTCTGCGATCAAGGCTTCACTGATACCTAGCGCGCGTTGCAGCCACTCCGGTTCGTCCGGCAGCAACCCCTCGATGCCCCACAACGGGCCACCGCCTTCGTCCCACATGATCTCAAGGTCTGACCCTTCAACGGCGTAGTCCTCCGCGAGGTCGGCCTCGTCGCCCGGCGCTACTGCCGACCAGTACGGCCCAGCCGGGTAGTTGCCGAGGTAGGGCGGCGGCGGGTCCTCACGGCCTTCCATGACGCCAGTGGACCACGAGGAGACCGCGCGCGCCGAGCGGCAATTGCGGGCTGGTCACGACCCCTGCGACCTGCGCTCCTAAGGGTCGAGCGGACAACGGGGTAAGTCCGTTCATGCAGGTTGAACGGGACTTCCCCGATCAGTCACGTCCGTCGCCGCGGGCCGGAGATGCGCCCCCGGTTCGGCATCTGCTGGCGGACATGCCTCTTGCTACTAATCGATTAGTTGGCGGCCGGCCCTACCAGACCCATCGCGCTTCTCGGCGACGCTGGGGGCGACCGAGCCAGGCACAGGCCGCGCGCACGGCATCCCTCGAACCGTGATGGGATCGGCGGGTGGGAGGTGTGCTCGGCGGGTTCGCGACGATCGCGGCCGTGGTCGGGCTCGGCGTACTGGTCGGCCACATCAAGCTGGTCGACGCGGTGGGCCAGCGCACCTTGTCCCTGCTCGCCTTCTACGTCGCGAGCCCGGCGCTGCTGGTCACGGTGCTCGCGGAGTCCGACCCCGCGGAGGTCTTCTCCGGTCACCTGGTGGCGACGGTGGTCGGCGTCGCCGCGGCCGTGCTCGCGATCGCGGCGGTGGCGGTCCGCCGCGGCTGGGACCTCGGTACGACGGTCGTCGCGAGCCTGTGCTCGGGCTACGTCAACGCCGGCAACCTCGGCATCCCGGTGGCGGCGTACGCCCTCGGCGACGCGGCGCTGGTCGCGCCGGTGCTGCTGCTCCAGCTGCTGGTCCTGCAGCCGCTCGCACTGACCCTGCTCGACGTCGACCGCAGCGCCGTGCGGCTGCCGGTCGGCAAGGTCCTGCTGCGACCGGTCACGAACCCCTTGACGATCGGCACGATGCTGGGCGTGCTGCTCGCCGTCACCGACACCCGGTTGCCGCAGCCCGTCCATGACCCCCTGGCGCTCGTGGGCGGGATGGCGGTGCCCGCGATGCTGATCGCGTACGGCGTCGCGCTGCGGCTCGGTCCGCTGCCGGGACGCGGCGTGCGGCCGCGGGCGCTGGTCACGGTGGTCGGCCTGAAGATGGTCGTGCAACCGCTGGCGGCGTACGCCGCGGGGCGGTTCCTGCTCGGCATGGAGGACCTCGACCTGTTCGCGGTCACCCTGCTGGCCTCCCTGCCGACCGCGCAGAACGTGTTCGTCCTGGCGAGCCGGTACGACCGCGGGGTGCTGCTGGCGCGCGACGCCATCTTCATCTCGACGATCTGCTCCGCCCCGGCCGCGGTCGTGATCGCCGCCCTGCTCGCGTGAGCGTCCATCCCTCAGGGACCGGTCACGGCTGCGGGGTGTGGGTGACCTTCAGCGTGGTGCGTCCCGTGTACAGCCCGACGGCCGTGCTGTCCGCCCCGAAGCTGTGGTCCCAGGTCTCGTCGAGGAGGACCTCGGACCCCGGCGCCTGCTCGAGATCCGCCTCGATCCGCACCGGGTGGAACTCGTCGAAGAACGCGATCAGGTTGGAGTGCCAGAAGGTCGTGTCGTACTCCGTCGGCTCGTAGCCGTCGAGGCTGGTGGTCCTCCGGAGCCGCTCCTGCGGCGGATCCTCGACGCCGTCGACGCCGACACCGGGATCCACCCGGACGTAGGGCACCGGCGGTGCCGGCGGCGGACCATCCGGGCCTGGGTCGATCGGGTTCGCGCGCTCCAGCACGTCGACCCGGATCGACCCCGGCTGGGTGCCGACCAGGTTGTCCTCGACCCAGGCGCCGTCGCCCTCGACCCGCTGCCAGAGCGCGGCCTGGGTGTAGTCCAGCTCGCTGACGCCGGCCTCGAGTGCGGGCACGGTCGTGGTCGACTCCAGCTGGAGCTGGGCGGTGCTCCGGACCGAACCTCCGCCACCAGGGAAGTGGTTGCGCGAGTGGTCCATCAGCGACGTGAACTCCACCTCGTAGTGCGAGCACCGCTGCGCGTAGTCCCACGCCTTCTCGGAGAGGTCCGCCCAGCCGAGGAGCGCAGTCTGGCGGGCGATGCCCACGAGCGTGCCGATCGCGCGCAGGTCGTGCTCCTGGGTGCACCGCTTCCAGTAGTGCTCGATCGCGTTGGCCCAGATCTTCCGCAGCCGCGCCTTCACCTTGTCGTGGATCGGTCCGTCCTCGTCGCCGAGGAGCGCGAGCTGCCGCAGCAGCGCGAGCGCCTCCGCGGTCGCGCCGGCTGCGAGGGCGGCATCGGTCTCGGCGGCTGCCAGATGTCCGTCGACGACCGCCCAGTAGTAGCCCTCGAGCACGCCGCGCGCCTCGGTGACCGCTCCCGAGGAGTCGCCGCCCGACTCCCGCGCTTGGCGCAGGATCTCGGCAACGGTGGCCGCGGCCTGCGCCTGGCTCCGCGCCGGCGGGTGGGCGGCGAGAGCCGCGCGGTCCGCGTCCGTGCCGCCGCCGATGCCGGCCACGGAGAAGTGCGGCAGCTCCAGGCGCACCGTGTCGGGCCCTTCACCAGCCTGGGGAACCGCCGGCGGGTAGTGGTGGAAGTCCTCGCCCTCCTCGTGGAAGACGTAGGCGGTCTGCTGTCCGAGCGGCCCGGCGTCCGGGCTGTCGATCGTGAGGATCGCCGGCGCCTGGAGAAGAAGGCCTTCCGGCTCCAGCCGCACCCCGGCGATGAAGCCGTTCGACAGCAGCGGCAGCTCGGCGTCGGCCAGGGGCGTCAGCGTGATCCGCTCGGCGCTGAGGAGCGCCTCGGCCGGCACCTCGAGCGAGTACGTCGTGCCGTCACTCGCCGTAGCAGTGAGGGGCTGGAGCGACGCCGGGTCCTCGGGGTCGAGGAGGCGGGTCACCGCGCGGCCGGGCTCCTCCTCGATCGCAGTGGCGGAGACCGGGTCCGGGACGAGCGGGAAGTCGGGGACGCCGGGGTCCGGTGCGGTCACGCGGACCGAGCGGGTCGCCAGCCGGCAGTTGTTGCCCTCCCTGGACTCCCGCACCCGCCGCAGGGCGTCCGCGCAGGCGAGCAGCCGGTAGCGGCGCACGGCGGCCGTGGGCGGGATCTGCACCCGGACGACGACGGTCTTCCGGCGGCCCGCGGGCAGCCGTGGCACCCGGACGGCGGCGACGGCGAGGTCGCGACCCACCCGGGTGTCACGGGACACGTAGATCTTGGTGGTGGTGGCAGCCGCGGGGCGGCGACCGCGGTTGACCGTGGTGACGGACACCCGGAGCGTGCTGCCTGCCTGGACCTCGGGCGCGCCCGTCAGCGCACCGACCACGAGGTCGGGGCGGCGTTCCGCGGCCCCCGCGGCCCCGGCGGTGGGCGTCGGCTGGACGCTGGCGAGGAGGCTGGCGGCGAGACCGGCCACGAGGGCCGCGGTGGTGCGACGGCGGACCATGACCACTCCCTGCCCTCAGGCGACCGGACGGGCCGACGTGCGGTGCTGCAGGTGGCCCGGCACGACGAAGCCGGACTCGTAGGCCGCGACGACCAGCTGCACCCGGTCGCGAGCGCCAAGCTTGGCCAGCAGGCTGGCGACATGGGACTTCACCGTCGGGAGCGAGATGAAGAGCTCGAGCCCGATCTCGGCGTTGGACAGCCCGCGGGCCACCAGGCGGAGCACCTCCGCCTCGCGCTGGGAGATCCGGTTCGACCGCCGCGGCTCGGACGGTCGCGGGGCGGGGACGGAGCGCAGGGGGCGGGGGGCGGGCGCAGGCGGCTCGAGCCGGGTCCGGCGGGGCTGGGCCATGGTGGTCATCGGGTGGTTCCTCTCGGTGGGCAGCCCCGGGGGCGGGCTGTCCGGACGAGAGTCCCCTGCAGTGCTCAAATTCCGCTCAATTGTGTTCTTTACTGATGCAGACTCCCGTTGTGACGAGCGGAAGCGAGCGGGCGGCGGCGGGTAGCGGGGGCCTCCGCATCGCCGTACTCGGACCGCTCGAGGTGACCGCCGACGGCATCCCCGTCGACCTCGGACCGCGCAAGCAGCGCGCGGTGCTCGGCGTGCTGACCGCGCTCGCGCCCGCGGTCGTCTCCGTCGAGCGCCTGGTCGACGAGGTGTGGGGTGAGGCCGGCCCGGCCAACCCGCTCCGCAGCCTCCAGGTCTACGTCTCGGCGCTGCGCTCCGCGCTCGGGCGGTACGGCGACCGGCTCGTCACCGAGGGCCGGGCCTACCGGCTGCTCACCGACGGGGTCGACGTCGACGCGCACCGGTTCAGCGCGCTGGTCGAGCACGCGACCGCGGAGTCCGACCCCGGCTCGGCGGTCCGGCAGGTCGACGAGGCGCTGGGCCTCTGGCGCGGCGAGGCGTGGCAGGACCTCCGCGACCTCCCGGTCGTCGGGCCCGTGGTCGTGGCACTCGAGGCGGAGCGGATGACCGCGGCCGCCGTCCGCGCCCGGGCGCTGCTGTCCCTCGGACGGCACCGCGAGCTGGTGCCCTGGCTGGAGCCGCTGGTCGAGCAGCACCCGCTCAACGAGGAGCTGCGCGGGCACCTGATGCTCGCCCTCCACCGCAGCGACCGCCAGGCCGATGCGCTGGCGGTCTTCGCCGAGGGCCGCGAGGTCAAGGCCGACGAGACCGGACTCGACCCCGGCGAGGACCTGCAGCGGCTGCAGGCCGCGATCCTCGCCGACGACCCCGGGTTGCGGGTCGAGGACGTCGAGCTGCGGAGCCGGCGTCACCTGCCGGCTCCCGTCACCTCCCTCGTCGGCCGCGAGCCGGAGATCGCCGACGTCGTCGCCCTCCTGCGGCAGCCCGACAACCGCCTCGTCACGGTCACCGGCCCCGGCGGCATCGGCAAGACCCGGCTCGGGATGGCGGTCGCCCACGCGCTGGCGCCCGATCACCCGGACGGCGTGTGGTTCGTCGCGCTCGACGCACTGCACGACCACCGGCTCGTGGCCGGCGCGATCGCCGACGTGCTCGGCGTCGAGTCGGCCGGCACCGACCAGCTCGCGGCGCTGGTGGCGCACCTGCGCAACCGACGGCTGCTGCTGGTCCTCGACAACTTCGAGCAGGTGGAGGAGGCCGCGCCCTTGGTCTCCGTGCTGCTGGCCGGCGCCGCCGGGCTGCGGGTGCTGGTGACCAGCCGCCTCCGGCTGCGGTTGTACGGCGAGCGCGTGGTGGTGCTCGCACCGCTCGCCGCGACCGACGCCGTGCCCCTCTTCGTCGAGCGCGCCCGGGCCGTCGACCACCGGTTCGACGCGCCGGCCGACGTCGTCGCCAAGGTCTGCGAGCAGCTCGACCGGATCCCGCTGGCGATCGAGCTGGTCGCCGCCCGCGCGGACGAGGTGCCGCTCGACCTGCTGCGCAAGCAGCTGGCCAACCGGCAGACGCTGGACCTCGCGACCGACGGCCCGCGGGACCGCAGCTCGCGGCAGCGGACCCTGCGGGACGCGATCGCGTGGAGCGTCGACCTGCTCCCCGGCGACCTGGCCCGGCGCTTCGCCCGGCTGGGCGTCTTCGACGGCGGGTTCACGGCCGAGGCTGCCGAGGCGGTGGCGGGTGTGACCGCCTCCGACCTGAGGACCCTGGTGCGGGCGAGCCTGGTCGTCGACGGCCGGGACGGGCGGTTCCGGTTGCTCGAGACCCTGCGGGAGTACGCCGAGGAGCTGCTCGGTGCCGAGCGTGACGAGGTGGCCGACCGGCACGCTGCGTGGTTCCGCGACTTCGTCATCGACTCCGAGGACAAGCGGACCAGCGTCCACGCCTGGGTGGCGATGCTGGACCCGGAGCAGGCCAACCTCCGCGCCGCCATCGCCCGGCTCGCCGAGTCCGCCCTCGAGGACACGCCGCCGGGTTCGCAGCTGCTGGCGCTGGCCGGGGCGCTGGGCCGGTACTGGTACCACGTCGCCCCCGGCGGAGAGGACGTCGAGTGGCTGCCGCGCGCGCTGGCGCTCGCCCCGGACGCCGATCCCGAGCTGCGCGGGAGGACGACGTACGCCCTCGCGATCTGCCGGGGAGAGCAGGGGCTCACCGAGGAGGCGATCGAGCACAGCCGGAGGGCCTACGACCTCCTGCTCGAGGCCGGCGACCGGGGATGGGCGGCGCGGGCGCTCAACTCGCTCGCCGGCATCGTCCATGACGCGGGGGAGATCGAGGAGGCGGCGCCGCTGATGGAGGAGAGCATCGCCCTGCGCCGCCAGCTCGGCGGCGAGCTGTCGCTCGCCATCCCGCTGTCGAACCGCGCGCGCAACGCCATCCAGCTCGGCCACACCGCCACCGCCCGCGCCTGCCTGGCGGAGGTCCTCGAGATCGCCGCCGACGACCCGGTCGAGGTCGCCGTCTCCCACGCCCTGCTTGCGGACGCCGCGCTGGTCGACGACGACCTCGACGAGGCGGAGCGCTTGCTCGCGTCGGCGACGGAGGTGCTGCTGGGGCTGGAGCACCACGCGTTCCGGCTGATGGAGGTCCTCGAGACCTTCGCCGCGGTCGCCGTACGACGCGACCGACCCGCGCTCGCCGCGACGCTGCTCGCCGCCGCCGACCGGGCGTACGCCGACGAGGGGTCGGTGATGGTGCCCGCCGACATCATGCTCCGCGAGTCCCGGACCGGCGCGGCCGTTGCGGCCCTCGCGCCCGAGGTCCGCCGCAAAGCGGTGGAACGAGGCGCCGCCCTCGACCTCGAAGCCGCGGTCAGACTGGCGCGGGACGAGGTGCTCGGTCAGTAGAGCGGCGTGCCCTGACCGACGTCGTTCTTGCCCCAGCACCTGATCGACCCGTTGGTGCGGACTCCGCACGTGTGGTCGTTGCCCGAGGAGATCGTGCGGAAGGTGCCGGTGAGAGGGGTGGACTCGCCGTAGGTGTTGGCACCCCAGCAGGCGACGGTGCTGTCGACGCGGATCGCGCACGTGTGGTCGCCGCCTGCCGAAAGGCTGAGGAACTCTCCCGACGGAGGCGAGCTCTGGTTCTGCCAGCTGGCGCCCCAGCAGGCGATCGTGCCGACGTCCCTGACCGCACAGGTGTGGGTGTCGCCGGCACTGACCTGGGTGAAGGGGCCGGCCGGGACGTCGGTCTGGCCGGAGCCGTTGTCGCCCCAGCAGGCGACGGCGCCGGTGATCGCCAGCGCACACGTGTGGGCGAAGCCCGCGCTGACCTGGGACCAGCTCGCTGCTGTCGGCGGCGTTGCCTGGAACGAGCCGTCGAAGCCCCAGCACGCGAGCGTGGAGTTCGCACGGATGCCGCAGGTGTGGTCGGCGCCGGCGCTGACCGACAGGAACGAGCCGGTCGGTGGGGTCGCCTCGCCGTTGCTGTTGCTGCCCCAGCAGGCCAGCCCGGTCTTGAACGTCACCGCGCACGCGTGTCCGCCGCCGTCGCTCAGCGAGGCGAACGACCCCGTCGGCTCGCTGTTGACCACGGGGTCGCCGGCCGAGCCCCAGCACACGAGCGCGCCCTTGCCGGAGAGGCCGCACGAGGAGTCATAGCCGGCGGACACGGTCCGGTGGTGGTACTTCTCCGTGGGATTGGGGACGGAGGTGCCCCAGCACAGCACCGCGCCGTCCGTGCGGACCGCGCAGTTCCCGTCGTACCACGTGGAGATGGCCGTGAACCGACCGCTCGGGGCGTTCGTCTGGCCCGCGTCGCCCCTGCCCCAGCAGGCCAGCTTGCCACCGACGCGGATCCCACAGCTGTGCCACGTGCCGACGCTGACGGCGGTGAACCGGCCGGTGGGAGGAGTGGTCTCTCCGAAGCCGTCGCGACCGACGCACTCGATCCTGCCGTTGGTGCGCACCCCGCACACGTGCTCGGTGCCGACCCCGATGGTGGTGAACCTGCCGGTGGGCGGCGTCAGGTTGTTGCCGCCCCAGCAGGCGACCTTTCCACCCGTCCGGATCCCGCAGGTCATGTAGGCGTAGTCGGAGGCGATGGCGGTGAACCGGCCCGTCGGCGCATTGAGGGCGTCGAAGCCCGGGTCGCCCCAGCAGGCGATCGTGCCGTTGGTCCGGATGGCACACGTGGAGAAGCGCGTCGCGGCCAGCGCGGTGAACGTACCGCTCGGCGCGTTGAAGGACCCTTCCCAGTTGTAGCCCCAGCACGCGAGCGTCCCATCGGTGCGGATCCCACACGCGGTGACCTGGCCGACCGACACCGACGTGAACGTCCCCGAGGGCGCGAGATGGATGTCCCATCCGGAGCTGCCCCAGCACGACAGGGTGCCGTCCGACTTGATCCCGCAACCGACGCCGTCGCCGAGGCTGATGTCCGACTGCAGCGCCTCGACCGGTCGCGTCGAGGAGACCGGACTGGCGCCGTCGGCCGCGGCCCGCTCGGCCGGCGACGCGAGAACGGCTGCCACGATCGCGAGGAAGGCGACGAGGATGGCAAGCGGGGACCGTGACATGTTGACCTCCAGCGGGAGCGCAGCAGCTCCCGGGGAGCGGGGAGTCCCCGACAACCTGGCACGCTTTGACCGGCCCTGCAGGAGTATGCAGAAGTCCCGACCCGGGCACGCTGCCGGACCGGGACTTCCGGCGTACGACGTCTAGACCGGTGCCGGGAGGGACCGGGCGATGATCTCCTTCATGATCTCCGAGGTGCCGGCGTAGATCTGGGAGACCCGGAGATCGGCCCAGGCGCGGGCGATCGGGTACTCGTTCATGTAGCCGTAGCCGCCGTGCAGCTGGAGGCACATGTCGGCGACCTTCTGGGCCCGCTCCGAGCACCAGAGCTTGGCCATCGCGACGGTCGGGATGTCGAGCTGGCCCTCGATGTGCAGCTGGATGCACTCGTCGACGAACGACCGCGCGACCCGCGCCTCGGTGGCGATCTCGGCCATCTTGAACTTGGTGTTCTGAAAACCCCAGATCGGGCGGCCGAACGCGTGCCGGTCGTGCACGTAGCGCATCGTCTCGTCCATGCAGATCTCCATCGCGGCCACGTTGGAGACCGCGACGATGAGCCGCTCCTGCGGGAGCTGCTGCATGAGCTGGACGAACCCCTGGCCCTCCTCGGACCCGAGCAGGTTGCTGACCGGGACGCGGACGTCCTCGTAGACCAGCTCGGCGGTGTCCTGGCCCTTCATGCCGATCTTGTCGAGCACCCGGCCGCGGGAGAACCCCGGGGCGTCGGTCGGCACGATGATCAGCGAGATGCCGGCGGCGGCCTCCTCGGGATTCGTCTTCGCGACCGTGATCACGACATCGGCCTGGGCGCCGTTGGTGATGAAGGTCTTCGAGCCGTTGATGACGTACTCGTCGCCCTGGCGGATGGCCTTCGTCGTGACGCTCTGGAGGTCCGAGCCGGTGCCCGGCTCGGTTATCGCGATGGCGCCGACGGCCTCGCCGCTCGCGAGCTTCGGGAGCCACGCCTGCTTCTGCTCCTCGGTGCCGTAGGCGAGGATGTAGTGGGCCACGATGCCGCTGTGGAGCGACGCGCCCCAGGAGCTGTCGCCGACGTACGCCTGCTCCTCGATCACGATGGCCTCGTGCGCGAACGTGCCGCCGCCGCCGCCGTACTCCTCCGGGATGGAGAGGCAGAGCAGGCCGAGCTCGCCGGCCTTGTTCCACAGGTCGCGGTCGACCTGCTTGTTGGCGATGAACGTCTCGATGTTCGGCTTGATCTCCTTCTCGCTGAACGTGCGGGCGAGGTCGCGGAGGTCGTCGAGCTCCCCGTCGGCTGAGTTCATCCAGGGCGAACGGCGTGCGGGCATCGGTGGAGCTCCTTCGAGCAGGTAATGGGTACAGGCTGTACTGGGAACGAGGGTACAAGGTGTACCCGGTTATCGTGAACCCCATGGTGGATGTGGCGAAGTGGGTCGACTCGACCGTCGCGCGCCGGATCCGCAAGGTGGGGGACGATCCGAGCCGGCGCAGCCTGCTGGTCGCGGCCGCCGCAGCGGCCATCGACGAGGAGGGCCCCAGCGTCGGGATGGCCCAGATCGCCGAACGGGCGGGCATCCCGAGGCCGCACGTCTACCGGTACGTCGCCAGCAAGCAGCAGCTCGACCTCGACGTCGCCCGCCGGGCGTCGGCCGACCTGCTGGACGAGGTGCGTCCCCACCTGAGCCGCCGCGGTACGCCGTACGAGGTCGTGCACGGCGTGATCGAGGCGACCGTCGGCTGGGCCACCCAGCACCCGAACCTCTACCGGTTCGTCGCGGCCCAGGGTCAGACCAAGGCGCTGCACCAGGCGCGGACGGGACGCAGCCGGTTCCTCGACGAGCTGGTCACCGCCATGGCCGCCTACCTTCGTCCGACCGAGGTGGTGCCGACCGCCCCCGACGGCGTGCTCGCCGGTTTGATGGGGATGGTCGATGCCGGCGTGATCTGGTGGCTGGACAACAAGGACGAGACGCAGGACCAGGTCGTCGAGCGGCTGAGCCGTCAGGTGACCCTGGTCCTGAGGGACATGCTGGCCCAGCTCGGCTACGACGTCCCCGACGACATGGTGTTCGACCCCGTAGATTGATCATGTGGGGGTCGCGTCCGGCATTGACCGCACCCAGCGCAGGGTCCCGCTGATCGGGATCCCGCTGGCGGTCGTCTACAAGTACTTCGACGACCAGGGCAGCTACCTGGCCGCGGTGCTGACGTTCTACGCCTTCATCGCGATCTTCCCCCTGATGCTGCTCGCCTCGTCGATCCTCGGCTTCGTGCTCCAGGGCTACCCGGAGCTCGAGAGGCAGGTGCTCGACTCGGCGCTCGCGCAGTTCCCCATCATCGGCACCCAGCTGGGCCAGCCCGAGGGGCTCCGGGGCTCGGTGCCGGCGATCATCCTCGGTGGCCTCGGCGCGCTCTACGGTGCCATCGGCCTCGGCCTGGCGTTGCAGAACGTCCAGGCCGCGGCCTGGGCGGTGCCGCGCAACAGGCGCACCCACCCGGTGCTGACCCGGCTCAACAGCGTGGTCCTGCTCGCCACGGCCGGCACGCTCATCCTCGCGGTGTCGGTGCTCTCGGCGCTGGCCACCGAGACCAAGCTGGTCGGCTCGCTGTCGGACCACGGGTGGTTCCACTGGCTGGTCCGACTGGTGACCGTGCTGGTCCTCGGCACGGTGATGACGATCCTGCTCCGGATGGCGGCGGCGAAGGCGATCAGCCACGACATCGCCCGGGCGGCGCCGGGCGGCTTCACCATCGCGGTGCTGTGGCAGCTCCTGCAGTGGCTCGGGAGCTGGTACGTCGCGCGCGTGCTCGACGCGACCAGTGAGATGGCGGGCATCTTCGGCCTCGTCCTCGGTCTGTTCGGCCTGCTCTACCTCGGCGCGATCATGGGCGTCCTCGGGATCGAGGTCAACGTCGTGCTCGCGGAGAAGCTGTGGCCGCGGGCGCTGCTGACGCCGTTCACCGACCAGGTCGATCTCACCGAGGCCGACCGCAAGGCCTACTCGATGTACGCGCAGAGCCAGCGGCACAAGGGCTTCCAGACCGTCTCGGTGCGGTTCGACGGCCGCGACGGCGACAGCCACGAGATCGTGCTCGACCCGCGCACGGAGGAGATCATCCGGCAGCGGATCCCGTCAGCCCCGCCTCTGCCCTCGGAGGAGGAGGCGAGTCACTGACCCCGCAGCAGGTCGCGCAGGGTGGTGAGGGTGGCGTCGTCGAGCCCGAGTCCGTCGCGCAGGTAGCCCGCCCGGTCGCCGTACTGCTGCTCGACGGCGTCGTAGCCCGAGCGCAGGTACTCGACGTCGGCGACCAGGGTCGGCTCGAACGCCGCCAGGTGCTCGGCGCCCAGGGCGTCCACGATCTCGGCCTCGACCCGGGCGCGGCTGCTGCCGGTCAAGGCGTTGGTCAGCAGGTAGTCGCTCTCGATGGTCGCGTCGTCGACGCCCGCGACGTGGAGCAGCAGCGCGGCCACCCAGCCGGTGCGGTCCTTGCCGGCGGTGCAGTGGAAGAGCTGAGGTCCGCCGGTGACGAGCTGGCGGAACAGGCCGGCGAACTCCTGCCGGGCCGCCTCGCTCTCGACGAAGCCGCGGTAGACCCGGTCCATGAGGTCGACCGCGCTGCGTCGGTCCCGCAGCTCGGCGACCTGGTCCATCGGGATGCCGGACACGTCGAAGTTGTGCCACGCGGCGCCCGGGACCTCGACATCGGGGTGCAGCTCGATCTCCAGCAGGGAGCGCAGGTCGAGCACCGCGCGGAGGCCGAGGTCGGCGAGGGTGCCGTGGTCGGCGTCGGTCAGCCGGAGCTCGTTGGACCGGTAGAACACACCCTGCCGGACCTGCCCGCCGTCGACGGTGGCATAGCCCGGCCCCGCCACGTCGCGGAAGTTGTCGGCCGACGCCAGCCGGAGGATCTCGTCGCTCGAGGAGGTCACGCGCCGAGCGTAGGCGGCGTCGTGGAACGCCGGGGAGGCCAGGGCAGGAACATCGACGTGCGCTGGGCGTAGTCCCGGTACGCCGGCCGCTTCATCATGGTCTCCTCGAGCAGCCGGGCACCGGTGGCGAACACCAGGAAGTACGTCATCGCGGCCGGTGCGACCACCGTGGCGAGCCCGACCAGCCACCCGCTCGCCAGGCCACCGGCGAGCCAGATGCCCCACCAGACGCAGGCGTCGCCGAAGTAGTTGGGGTGCCGCGTGTAGCGCCACAACCCGGTGTCGAGGACCGGGGACCGCTCGGCCCGCGGCCGGCGCCGGTAGGCCGCCAGCTGGGCATCGCCCACCGACTCGAAGACGACGCCGACCAGCCAGACGACGGCTCCGGCCGCGACCAGCCAGGTCCACTCGACGTCCACGACGGCCCCGATCGTGACCGGCAGGGCGACCAGGCACACCGCGGCACCCTGGACCGCGAACACCTTGCGGACCGCGACGCCCAGGCCGACGTCTCCGAGCGGGCCACCGAGCAGGAGCTCGTAGCGGGGGTCCTCGCGGCCGGTGTCGCGGCGATGGATGTGCCACGACAGCCGGAGCCCCCAGACCCCGACTGCCGCAGCCAGCACCCACGCCCGCCACGGGGTCCCTTCAGCCAGTGCCGCCCCCACGACGGCAGCGGCGACCGCGGCGAGCGTGAGCGCTGCCCCCCAGGCCACGTCGACCACGACGACGCGCCCCCGCCGGCGCGCGACGAGGGCGGTCACGGTCATCGCGGCGATCGCGACCAACGCCACGCAGGCGAGGGAGACGAGGACGGCGGTCACCAGGACCGCTCCCCGTCGAGCCCGGGGCGCCCGCCCGGGCGGACCGCCAGGATCTGGTCGACGCCCATGCGCCCGTCACGGAACGCCATCGAGCCACCGACCAGGTAGAGCTGCCACACCCGGACCATCTCCTCGCCGACGAGTGCCGTGAGCCGTTCGCGGTTGCGCTCGAAGCGCTCGAGCCATCCCGCCACCGTCAGCACATAGTGCTCCCGGAGCGCGTGCACGTCACGGACCTCGAGACCCGCCCGCTCGAGGAGGCCGACCGTCTCCCCGACCGGCCGCATGTGCATGTCCGGTGCGATGAACGACTCGATGAACGGCCCGCCCCCCGGCCAGCGGCCGGTCCGCGACATCTGCTGGACGAGGACCCGGCCGCCCGGTCGCACGGCGTCCCGCAGGACGCCGGCGTACGTCGGGTAGTTCTGCTCGCCGACGTGCTCGCCCATCTCGATCGAGGCGACCGCGTCGTACTCCGCGCCGGCCGGCGGTACGGCGTCGCGGTAGTCGCACAGCCGGAACTGGACCAGGTGCTCGACGCCGCGCCGGCGTGCGGCGGCCTCCGCGAACCGGCGCTGCTCCTTGGAGATCGTCACGCCGACGACGTGAGCGCCGAAGTGCTCGGCAGCGTGCAGCGACAGCGAGCCCCAGCCGCTGCCGACGTCGAGCAGGCGCATCCCTGGCACCAGGCCCAGCTTGCGGCACACCAGGGAGAGCTTCGCGTGCTGGGCCTCCTCCAGGGAGACGTCCGGATCGACGTGGTAGCCGCAGGAGTAGGCCATCGTCGGGTCGAGGACGAGCGAGTAGAAGTCCGTCGACAGGTCGTAGTGGTGGCTGATCGCGCTCCGGTCGCGCGCCTTGCTGTGGAGAGGGCCGCGGAGGCGGGCCTGGGTCGCCGGAGGCTCGGGTGCGCGACCGACGACGCCGAGACCGACGGCGGTGCGGACGGCCCGGGCCAGGGCCCGCCAGGGCGGCCGACCGTCGAGCCCCCGCTCGCGGGCGACCGTGAACGCATGGGTGAGGGCGAGGTCCAGGTCGCCCGGCACGTCCAGCTCGCCGGTGACGAACGCCTGCGCGGCGCCGAGCTCGCCCGGCCGCCACAGCAACCGGCGCAGCGCATCGGGTGAGCGCAGCTCCACGCGGGGGGCGTCGGGCGGACCGGCCGCGGAGCCGTCCCAGGCGACCAGCCGCACCGGCAGGTCGCCGCCGACGAACGGCGCCAGCGCATCCTCGAGCCGGGTGGCGACGGTTGCGCCGGCGGTCATCGCTCCTCCTTGACGAGCGTCAGCTGGTGGTCGTCGATGTAACCGGCCGCGAACCCGGCGCGGCTGTACTCCAGGTAGAAGTGCCACATCCGCCGGAACGTCGAGTCGAAGCCGAGAGCCTCGACCTCGCCCGCCGCCGCCGCCGTGAAGGCCTCGTCCCAGAGTCGCAGCGTCGTCGCGTAGTCGGCGCCCAGGGACAGCTGGTCCACCACCCGGAGCGAGGTGTGGCGGACGGCCGTCTCCTCGATCGCCCGCACCGACGGCAGCGAGCCGCCGGGGAAGACGTACTTGGTGATGAAGGTGTGGGTGTCGCGGGTGGCGAGCATCCGGTCGTGCGTCATCGTGATCGCCTGGAGCGCGACCCGTCCGCCCGGGGCCAGCACGTGGTCGAGGACGCGGAAGTACGTCGGCCAGTAGCGCCACCCGACCGCCTCGACCATCTCGACCGACACCACGGCGTCGTACGCCGCCTTCGTCGCGGTCGTGTCCGCGAGCACCCGGTAGTCGAGCAGCTCGACCTCGACGCGCTCGGCCTGCCCGGCGGCGGCGACCCGGTGCCGCGCCAGCGCCAGCTGCTCGGAGGACAGGGTGATCGAGTGCACGGTCGCGCCCCGCGCGGCGGCGCGGATCGCGAGCTCGCCCCAGCCGGTGCCGATCTCGAGCAGTCGGGTTCCCTCGCCCACGCCGGCCTGGTCCAGCAGCCGGTCGATCTTCCGGTGCTGGGCGGCCGGCAGGTCGGCGGCCGTCGCCGTCGCCGGGTCGTCGAACCAGGCTGCCGAGTAGGACAGCGTCGGGTCGAGGAACAGCGCGAAGAGGTCGTTGGAGAGGTCGTAGTGGTGCGCCACGTTGGCCCGGGTGGTGTCGCGGTCGCCCCGGTGCGTCCGGGGGACGCGGGGGACGACCACCGACCGCAGCCGCTGCAGCGGGGCCGGCACCAAGGTCGTGAGGTCCGCCGCGAGCACGGTCAGGAAGTCGCCGAGCGCGCCGGGTCGTGCCGACGGTCCCTCGTCCCAGGCGCCGGTGAGGTAGGCCTCCCCGAAGCCGATCAGCTGGTCACGGCCGAGCCGCGCGAACAGCTCCTCCGGCCGGTGCACGTGGATCTCCGGGCCGCCGCGGCCGATGGTCTCGGCGGCGTACGTCGGGCCCGCGGCCAGGTGCACCGTGACGTCGAGCCGCTCGACCGCAGACCGGAACAGCCGCCGTGCGATCCGGGCTCCCAGGCCGGCGGTCGGCGTGGGGCTGAGGTCGGGCCAGGTGTGGACGGCTTGACGTTCGTCGGTGAGGGTCATCGGACACCTTTCGGGTGGTCGGGACGGGGTCGGACGGGCAGGCCGCTCAACCAGAGGGCGACGCCGTGCACGTGGATGAGCAGGGCGCCGCGCAACGCGGAGAGGGCGACGGCCGGTCGCCTTTCGACGGGTACGCCGACGACGCTCGCCGTGAACCGGGAGCCGTCCCCGGTGTGGAGCGTCACCGACACCGACAGCCGGCCGGTGGTCGGATCGGGGGGCGGCGCGACGACGCGGTAGCTGCCGTCGGTGCCGTGGAAGGGGGAGACGTACATCGCCTTGTCGACCTGCCCCGCGCCGTGCTCGTCGGTCGGCACCACGTAGGCGTGCCGGTCGCCGTACGTGTTGTGCACCTCGACCACCGTGGCGTTCGCCGGCCCGGTCGCGGCCGGGTCGCGCCAGCACCAGAAGACGGTGATCGGGTTGAAGCAGTGGCCCAGCGCGCGGGGGTGGGCCGCCATCAGGACCCGACCCTCGCGCACGTCGATGCCGTGCGGGTCGAGGAGTCGCTGCACGCCCTCCCCGATGGCGGAGCTGCCGTCGAGGTGGTCGCGCGCGGCGAACCTCCCGCGCAGCCAGCCGAGCCGGCCGGGCTCCGGCAGGTGGTCGAGGTCCACGACCCACAGGTGCGAGCGGTGCCGGAAGGTACGGCGACGGGGGGTGCGCCGGGTGTGGGTGATGGTGGTTGCGTAGGGGATTGGGGGTAGGGGGTGGGCTGGGGGTGCGGATTGGTCCCAAACCGCAGCTGATCGGCCCCGAGCCATGTCGTTCGTGACCAATGGGCGCCCCGTGGGCCAGCGCAACCCCAGCCCCTCGACCGCGGCGAGCCCGGAGCGCGCACCGTCCTCGTGGAAGCCCCAGCCGTGGTAGGCACCGGCGAACCGGATCCGGCGGGTGTCGACCTCCTCGAGCCGGTCGCGCGCGGCGACCGAGGTCGGCGTGTAGAGCGGGTGGGCGTAGTCGCGCCGGGCGATCACCGAGGCCGGGTCGACGACGTGCTCGCCGCCGAGCGTGACCAGGTAGCGGGTCGGCGTCGGCAGCCGCTGGAGCCGGGTCAGGTCGTAGGTCACCTGGACCGAGCCCTGGTCGACCAGGGGCCGCCGGAAGTTCCAGGACGCCCAAGTGTTGCGGGTGCGGGGGAGCACGCTCGTGTCGGTGTGCAGGAGCGCGACGTTCCGCGAGTAGGGCAGGGCGCCGAGGATCTTGCGCTGCACCGGGGAGGGCTCCGCCAGGAGGGCCAGCGCCTGCTCCGGGTGGGTCGCGACGACGACGGCGTCGTACTGCTGCTCGTCCGTCGCCGTCCGCACCGTCACCGAGGCGTCGCCCTCCGTCACCCCGGTGACGGGCGCGCCCGTGCGGACGCTGCCGCCGGCGACCTCGATAGCCGCGGCGACCCGGTCGACGTACGACCGGGAACCGCCGACGACCGTGCGCCACGGCGGCGAGCCGAGGACGCCGAGCATCCCGTGGTGCCGGAGGAACGTGAACAGGTACGCCGCGGGGTAGTCCGTCGCGACGGCCGGGTCGCACGACCAGACGGCCGCGACGAGGGGCTCGACGAAGTGGCGGCGGAAGTACGGCGTGAACCGGCCACGGTCGAGGAACTCCCCGAGCGTCGGGCCGGCCTCGTCCGCGCCCTGGTCCCCGTCCTGATCCCCGTCCTGGTCGCGGTCGAGGAGCTGCCGGGCGCGGCGGTGGAAGCGCGGGACCTCGGCCAGCATCCGCAGGTAGCGGTGGTCCCGGACGTGCCCGGCGGTCGGGAAGAGGCCGCGAGGTCCGAGCGCGCCGGCCCACTCCAGGCCGGTGCCGTCGTCGCTGGTCGACAGCGACATCTCCGACGCCTGGGTCGGGACGCCGAGCTCGGCGAACAGGCGGAGGAGGACGGGGTACGTCCGCTCGTTGTGGACGATGAACCCCGTGTCGATGGCCAGGGTGCGGCCGGTGGCGGGGTCGTCGACGAGGTGCGTGTCGGCGTGGCCGCCGAGCCGGTCGGCGGCCTCGTAGAGGGTCACGTGCGCGGTCCGGGAGGCGACGTACGCCGCCGTCAGGCCAGCGACACCGGACCCGACGACGGCGAGCCGTCGGGGAGAGGAGGCGGGCATGGCTACGTGCTGAGCTCGAAGTAGATGATCGGATCGGTCGTCGGCTGCCGCGAGCCACCATCGGGCTCGATGGTGATGCCGACCCACGACGTCCGGCTGGCGTCGCCCTCCAGCAGGACGGTGGCGTCCTCCTGGTCGGGCATCAGCCCGGCCGGGTCGAGGTCGCCCCTCGGCGACCCCAGCCAGAGCTGGTAGTCCTTGCCCGCAGGGGCCGGGGCCATGTCCTCGGTGAGGATGACGGCCCGTCCCTCCGACCGCGACACCACCAGGATCGCCTGGGAACCGTCCGCGAGCACCTCGGTGATCCGCTGCGCGTCGTCCGCCGCGAGCACCCGCTCGGTGGCGGTCGGGTCGACCGCCGACTCGTCGCCCGCCCACGGCCGGAGCCAGAGCGCCCCGCCGATCGCGATGAACAGCACGGCGGCCGCGGCGACCAGCAGGGGGAGCTGCGGGAGCTGCGGGAGCCGGGACCGGCGTCGTTCGCCGAGCTGGTCGCCACTGTCCTCGGGCTGGTCGGGGCGTTCGTCCCCGACCACCGGCGGCAGGGGACGGATCGACTCGATGCCGGCCAGGACCTGGTTGCGGAGCGCGGCAGGGGGCTCGACCGGCTCGGTCCCCAGGACCGCCGCGGTCTCCTGGAGGCTCTGGACCTCGGCCCGGCAGTCGGCGCACCCCTTCAGGTGCTGCTCGAACCGGGCGCGCTCGACGTCGTCGAGCGCGTCGACGGCGTAGGCGCCGGAGAGTGCGTGCACGTCGTTCCAGCCCTCGTTGGTCTCGTCGTGATCGGTCATCGTCCTACTCCGATCGTGTCGCGGAGGCGGATCAGGCCGTCGCGGATCCTGGTTTTTGCGGTGCCGACCGGTAGGTCGAGCAAGGTGGCCACCTCGGTGTGGGTGTAGCCACCGAAGTACGCCAGCTCGATCGCCTCGCGCTGCACCTCGGTCAGCTGGGTGAGAGCCGAGCGGATCCGGCGGGCCTCGAGCGAGGCGTGGGCCGATTCCGCCGTCGTGTCGTGGTCGATCGACTGGTTGCGGTGGTGGTAGGTGAGGTCGCGGCGGCTCGTCGCCTCGGCGCTCCGCACCCGGTCCACCGCCTTGCGGTGGGTGATCGTCATCAGCCACGACAGCGCGCTGCCGCGCTCGGGGTCGTAGCGGCTGGCCGTGCGCCAGATCTCCAGGAACGCCTCCTGGGTGACCTCCTCGGCCTGCGCCGGGTTGCGCACGACCCGCAGCGCCAGCCCGTGCACACGGGCGGCGGTGGCGTCGTACAAGGCAGCGAACGCGGCGCGGTCGCCGCGCGCACTGCGCTGCAGCAGTACGGCGAGCTCGGGGCCGGCGCCGGCCGGCGCCCCCTCCTGGGGGACGCCGGCCGGGCGGGGTGCGCCGGGTTCCATGGATTGACTCTCTCTCGTCAGACGCGTGAGCGCGAGGTCACTTGACCCCGGTGAGCACCTTGTCGATGACATAGACCGTCGCGTTGGCGGTCGGGACGTTGCCGCAGATGACGTTCGCGGTCACCGTGCCGTCGGAGACGGTCATGCCGCTCTCGGGGGCGCCCTCGATCGTCAGCTCGTCACCGGCGAGGGTCTCCTGGGAGCCCACCACCGCGTCCGTGTCGTTGTTGGCGCCGACGACGTGGTGCGCCAGGATCTTGTAGAGGGTGCTGTCCTGGCCGTCGGCCATGCCGCCCTCGACGAGCGCGTTCAGGTCGGCGGGCGCGATCTCCTCGAAGGCCCCGTTGAAGGGTGCGAAGACGGTCAGCGCCTCGGCGCCGTTGAGGGTGTCGCCGAGGCCGTCGACCGCGCCGACAGCGCTGACGAGGGTCGTGAGCAGCGGGTTGTTGCTGGCCGCCGTGGCGACCGGGTCGTTGACCATCCCGTCGAAGGAGCCGGCGCCGTCGGTGGGGACCTGGGCGCAGCCATCGCCGAACGTCTGGGCCTCGGCGCTCTCCTTGTCGTCCGACCCGCTGGAGCCCGACGACGAGTCGTCGTCGCTCCCGCAGGCAGCGAGGGAGACCGAGAGGGCGAGGGCGAGGGTGGCGAGGCCGGCACCCCGGCTGAGGTTGTTGAGCTTCATGATCGTGCCTTCCGTGGATGGAGGTTGTGCCAGTGGTTCGGTGCCGGTGGCCGCCCGGATGGGTCGGACGCCGAAGATTTCGGTCAGCTCACGTTGACGATGAGCTCGTGCAGCCCGCTGGCGCCGTCCGGGAACGGCTCGGCGCGCGCGGCGGTCTGCGGCTCCCCGTCGCCGGACACGGCGCGGGCGGAGATCCGGTGCGAGCCCTCGCCGGCGGGCCAGCGGTAGAACCACTGCCGCCAGTAGTCGTCGCCGCCGTCGGGGCCGAGGTTGGCGTCCGTCCACGGCCCGCCGTCGATCTGGACCTGGACGGTCTTGATGCCGCCCCGTTCCTGCGCCCACGCGACGCCGCCGATGACGACGTCCCCGGCGTCGAGGTCGGCCAGCGCCCTGGGGGTGTCGATCCGTGCGGAGATCTTGATCGGGGCGTCCGTGGCCCAGCCGCGCTGGGTCCAGTAGGACTCCTGGTCGGCGTACGTCGTCAGCGTCAGCCGGGTCAGCCACTTGGTCGCGCTGATGAACCCGTACAGGCCGGGGATGACCATCCGCACCGGGAACCCGTGCTCCCGGGGCAGCTGCTCCCCGTTCATGCCCACGCAGATCATCGCGTCGCGGCCGTCGGTCGCGAGCGCGAGCGGGGTGCTGATCGTCATCCCGTCGAAGTCGGTCGACAGGAGCTGGTCGGCGCGGTCGCCGACGCCGGCGAGGTCGAGCACGTCCTGGAGAGGTACGCCGAGCCAGCGGGCGCCGCCGACGAAGGGCCCGCCGACGCTGTTGGAGACGCAGGTGAGCGTGATGTCGCGCTCGATCATCGGCATGGCGAGCAGGTCCTCGAAGGTCAGGGTGATCTCTCGCTCCACGTCGCCGTCGATGACGAGGGTCCAGTCCTCGCTCGAGACCACCGGGGTGTCGAGGCGGGTGTCGACGCGGTAGAAGTCGTCGTTCTCGGTGCGGAAGGGCGTGATGCCCGGCACCTGGGAGTCGAGGCCGCGGGGCAGCGCTCGCGCCGCGTCCGTGGGGTCGGGGAGGGTGACGTCCTCCGGTCGCAGCCGCAGCCGGCTGATCAGCTGGCCACCGACCCCGCCGGCGACGGCGACCACGCTGAGGACGCCGACACCGATCAGCACGCCGCGTCGTCCTCCGGATGCCGGAGCGCCGGCCTGCTCGTGCGTCAGCCACGCCAGTGCGACCACCGCACCGACCGCCGCAACCCCGCTCGGCACCAGGTCGATGACCGAGGCCTCCGGTCGGGTAATGACGGCGGTGGCGGCGATCCCTACCAACGCGACGAGCAGACCGGCGCCGTACCGGGTGCGGCGGCGGGCCAGCAGGCCGGCCACCGCGGCGAGGGCGAGCACTCCGGCCAGCACCGAGCCGACCAGGATGAGCTTGTCGGCGTCGCCGAAGGTCCGGATCGCCCACTCCTTCATGGGTGTGGGCGTCAGGTCGATCACCGCCGAGCCGACGGCGAGCACCGGGGACGCGTCGGCGTCGGTGAGCGACGCGACCAGGTGGGCAAGTCCGAGTCCGGCCAGCGTGGCGAGCACGCCGTACGCCGCCCACAGCAGTCGTGTCCTCATGGAGAGGGTTCGTCGCCGAGGGGGTCGGCGGATGGGTCGACAAAGAAACAGTCAGGCTTGATTGTTTTTTCCGGGTCCACCAGGATGGGGGCCATGGCCGACAGCACCCCCGAAGAGCTCGTCCACTACGAGGTCGCCGACAAGATCGCGACCATCACCCTGGACTCGCCGCACAACCGCAACGCCCTGTCGCGACAGCTCGTGACCGAGCTGTTCGAGCGCCTCGAGCGTGCGGACCAGGACGACGACGTGCTCGCCGTGGTCCTGAAGTCGTCGGGCCGCGTCTTCTGCTCCGGCGCGGACCTCACCGAGGCCGCCACCACCCCGATGGAGGAGGGTGCCCGCGCGATCGTGGCACTCCAGCGCGCCCTCGTCGCGCTCAGCAAGCCGGTCGTGACGGTCGTGGCCGGCGCTGCCCGCGCCGGCGGCATCGGGATCGTGGCCGCCTCCGACATCGTGCTGACCGCCGACGACGCGACGTTCGCGCTGACCGAGGTCAAGCTCGGGCTCGCACCCGCGGTCATCTCGCTCACCGTGCTGCCCCGGCTCACCCAGCGCGCGGCCGCGCTCACCGCCCTCGGTGGCGAGGTCTTCACCGGCGCCGAGGCCGTCGCGATGGGCCTGGTCACCAAGGCGGTCCGCGCCGACCAGCTCGACGCTGCGGTCACCGAGCTCTGCGGTCAGCTCGCCACCGGTGCGGCCCAGGGCCTCCGGGAGACCAAGAGGCTGCTGGCCGCCGACCTGCTCGAGCGGATCGATGCCCAGGGCGAGGAGCTGGTCGCCCTCAGCGCCCGACTCTTCGGCTCCGACGAGGCCCGCGAGGCGATGACGGCCTTCCTCAACCGCAAGTCCGCCGCGAAGGGCTGAGTGGTCCGGGCGGGCCCGGCTTGCCGTCGTACCTGACCTACCTGTCGTGATTTCGCCGATTTGCGACAGGTAGGTCAGGTACGACGAGCATCCAGGGAGGAGGTGGCGCTACCTCAGTTGTGCGGGACCCGCGGCCCGAGACGGGGGGCTTCGGCGCGGAAGCCGGCCGGGATCCGGGCGTCATCGATCAGGTGGACGGTGGGCGTCTCGTGGCGCATCCAGGCCCCGAACCGGATCCAGTCCGGACGACCGATGCACCTGCGCGGCACTGTCACGACGACGCGCTCCCTGCGCGCCAGCGCACGACCGCGCAGACCGTCGCAGTCGAGGACCTCGGCGGGTCCGTGGAAGAGCGAGGTGTACGCCGGCCCGTCCTCGCGGTCGAAGTGCACCGACCAGGTCTGGCCGGGCGCGCGGAGGTGCCAGCTCGCGATGTAGGCGCCGCGGGCGAGGCGTCGTACCTGGAGCCAGAGCGTCAGTACCGGGCCGTCGTGGACCGCGCCCGCGCGCACGATGTCGTGGGTGCGGTTGTCGCGGGCCAGGGTGGGTACGCCGCCGGCCGGGACGCGGTAGACGTCGCGGGCGGCGTCGGTCGTGGTCTGGCGGTCCGCATGAGCGGGCGTCGCCACGACGACCACGGCGACCGGGGCGACCAGGGCGACCAGGGCGACCACCGCGACGAGGAGGGCTCGGATGCGCCGGACCTGGGACATGGCGGCTCCTTTCCGCGAGGGCCATCAGTGTAAAGTTGGGAACTTGCTGCCGACAGAGGCAGCGCGGCAGGACTCGGTACAGGAACCGGTACAGGAACACAGCGGGGGCAGCGTCGGTGGGAGATCAGCTGGTCGATCGCGAGGTGGCGTCGGAGCAGGCGTTCGTGGACCGGGTGTACCAGCAGCTGGAGCGGGCCGGAGTGGCCGCTCAGCAGCTTGCCAAGGAGGGTCATTCGCGTGGTCGGCTCGGCCACGAGGGCGGCCTGGTCGAGCGCGACGCGATGGTCTTCCAGGCCGCGAAGCGGATCGCGCAGCTCGACGCCGCCCACGAGGGTCTGGTCTTCGGGCGGCTCGACATGACCGCCACCGTCGACCCGAAGCCGCGGTACGTCGGACGCATCGGCCTGCGTGACGACGACCACGACTCGCTCATCATCGACTGGCGTGCCCCGGCCGCCGCGGTGTTCTACCAGGCGACGGCGGCCGAGCCGCACGAGGTGATCCGGCGCCGGGTGCTGCGCTGCACCGGCCCGCGGGTGATCGGTGTCGAGGACGAGCTGCTCGACGCCGATGCACTGACCGATGCCGAGGCCGAGGGCCGCGAGCTGCCGATCGTGGGTGAGGGCGCGCTGATGGCGCAGCTCTCCCGAGCGCGCGACCGGTCGATGCACTCGATCGTGGCGACCATCCAGGCCGAGCAGGACAAGGCGATCCGCGCCCCCAGCAGGGGCGTCGTGTCGATCTCGGGCGGGCCGGGCACCGGCAAGACGGTCGTGGCGCTGCACCGCGCGGCGTACCTCCTCTACAACGAGCGGCGCCGCTACGAGTCCGGTGGCGTGCTCATCGTCGGCCCGTCGGGGGTCTTCATGCGCTACATCGAGCGGGTCCTGCCCTCGCTCGGCGAGACCGCCGTGGCGCTGCGGTCGCTCGGTGAGGTCGTCGACGGCTACCGCGCGACCCGCCACGACGAGCCCGCCGTGGCCGACGTCAAGGGCTCGGAGCGGATGGCCGAGGTCATGCGCCGCGCCGCGCGCCAGCAGGCGCCGGGCAGCCCGACGGACTACCGCGTGTTCTTCCGCGACGACCGGATCCACCTCGACCGCGGGGTGCTCGGCCGGGTCCGCCGCCACCTCATGTCCCAGGGCCGCCGCAACAAGCAGCTGCCGCGGGTCTCCGCCGCCCTGCTCGACGCGATGTGGCGGCAGGTGCGGGGCGAGCGCGGCCGCGAGCACGGCCGGGAGAAGTTCGACGACGAGATGCTCTCGCGCAACGACTTCCTCGACTTCGCGCTCGGCTGGTGGCCGCCGCTCGACGCGCCGACGGTGCTGTCGTGGCTGCGCGACCCGGAGTTCCTCGCGCGGGTGGCCGAGGGCGTGCTGTCGACGGAGGAGCAGCGGCTGCTGCTCAAGTCCTGGAGCGGTACGACGTCGACGGCGCACCTCTCGATCGAGGACATGCCCCTGCTCGACGAGCTCCGCTACGCGTTGGGCGACGTGCCGCAGAAGGCCGATGACGAGCGCGACGACCCGCTCGCGCTGATCGAGGGTGCGGTCGACATCCAGGAGCTGATGACCGCGTCGGAGCGGGAGTACGCGCCGTCCGGCCGGGCCTGGTCCGCGCCGACCCACAGCATCGAGGACGACCCCTTCGCCCACGTGCTCATCGACGAGGCGCAGGACCTCACGCCCATGCAGTGGCGGATGGTCGGGCGGCGTGGCCGCACCGCCTCGTGGACGATCGTCGGCGACCCGGCGCAGTCGTCCTGGCCGGCGCCGGACGAGGCGGCGGCTGCCCGTGCGGCCGTGCTCGCGGGCAAGCAACAGCACGAGTTCCACCTGTCGACCAACTACCGCAACTCCGCGGAGATCTACGACTTCGCCGCCGCCTACGCGGGCCGGGTCGGCCTGCACGCCGACCTCCCGGAGGCGGTGCGTCGTACCGGTGCCGAGCCGAAGGTGGTCACCGGCGTGGCGGACCTCGAGGCCGCGACCCGCGAGGCCGTCGTCGCGACCGCCGGCCAGGTCAGCGGCACCGTCGGCGTCGTCGTGCCCGCTGCCCGTCGGTCCGAGGTCAACGCGTGGCTGGCCTCCTGGCCCGAGCTCGCCGACGACGCCCGCGGCGCCCGAGCGGCGATCGACTCGTCGGTGCCGCCGTCCGGCGACGACCGGGTCGTGGTTCTGACCGGCCTCGACACGAAGGGCCTCGAGTTCGACGGCATCGTCGTGGTCTCCCCGGATGAGATCGAGGCCGAGTCGGCGACCGGCCGCGCCACGCTGTACGTCGTGCTCACTCGTGCGACGCAGCTGCTGACCACCGTCAGCTGACCGGCAGCGGAGGGCAGCTGCCGGTCAGCCGGCGGTCTCGCGCAGCAGCACGAGGACGGCGAGCACCCGACGGTTCACGTGGTCGGACGGGTGCAGCTCGAGCTTGCGGAAGATGCTCGAGCAGACGGTCTCGACCGTCTTCCCGGCGAGGAAGAGATGCGCTGCGATGGCTGCGTTGGACAAGCCCTCGGCAATCAGGTGCAGCACCTCCAGCTCGCGCCGGGAGAGACGGTCGAGCCGTCGTACGGGCACGTCGGCCCGGGCTTCCGAGATGGTGAGAGTCACGGCAGGACCGGTCCGCCCCGAAGGCGACGGCCCCTGCGCGGGCTCGGGACGAGCGACGAGCCGGTGAGGGCGAGCACCTTGGCGCCTTCGCCGACGCTCGTCGCGCTGGTCTCGCTCGCCTTCTTGAGGATCGCGAGGATGCCGGCCTGGGTGCGGCGGAGCTGGTTGAGGGTGTCGGCGAAGACGTCCTCGCCGTTGCGGACGTCCAGCTGGGCCTCGCACATGCGGGTCCAGCGGGCGCGGAGCGCCGTGAGCAGGCCCTCGGGGCTGCCGAAGTACGGCGCCCACTCCTCACGCCAGGGGAGCGCCCCGGTCATGTCCATCGCGGCTGCGGCTTCCACCTCGCGGATGATGCGGGTGCGGGCGTGGGTCTCGTTCCAGGTCATTGCCTTGTCCTTCCGGGGAGCGCGGCGGGGAGCCGCTGTGGTTCACGGAAGGAGGAGGAGCGGGCCGGACTCGTTGATACAGGGAAAATCCGCGGTATCAACGGGGCTGCGCCGATGCTCCTCTTTGCGGGACGATGCACCCGACAGGCGTCAGACTGCTGTTGCAGGCAGAGGCGAAGGAGGTCGGGTGTGGATACGACTGAGCCGCTCGCGACCCTCGTCCACGCCGCGCGGCAGGGGGAACAAGATGCCTGGAACGCGATCGTCGATCGATTCCTACCGCTGGTGGGGGCGATCATCCGCCGGCACCGCCTGTCCGAGGCCGACGGCGACGACGTCAGCCAGACGGTGTGGCTGCGCCTGGTCGAGCACCTCGGCGCGCTGCGCGAGCCGGACGCGCTCCCGGGCTGGATCCGTACGACGACCCGCAACGAGTGTCTCCGCGTCCTCGCCGCTCGCGGCCGGACGCGCCCGGTGGACCCCCAGGACAACGGCGGCCTCGACGCCGTGGCCGGTGACGTCGCGGACACCGAGCTGCTCGCAGCCGAGCGCCGCCAGGCCCTCCGCGAGGCGCTCGCCGAGCTGCCCGCAGGCCGCCGCGAGCTGCTGCTCCTCCTGCTCACCGACCCACCGCTTGCGTACGACGAGATCAGCGCCCGGCTCGGCATCCCGATCGGTTCGATCGGGCCGACGCGGGCCCGCGCCCTCGACCAGCTGCGCAAGACCCGCGCCCTGCGCGGTCTCGGACCCGACCCGGTGGGGGGTGTCGTGTGATGACTGATCCCAACAAGCCGAACGAGCTGAACGATGACGAGCTGATGGCCGAGCTCGCGGCCGCTGTCGCCGAGGAGGATGCGGTCTCCTACCGCCGCCGCAACGCCGCGCGGATGGCCTTCACCTGGCGCACCGTCGACGCCGAGCTCGCCGAGCTGCTGCACGACTCCGCGCTGGATGCCGGCGCTGCCGTCCGATCCAGCGGTGGCGCCCCCCGCACCCTGACCTTCGTCCGCGGCGCGATCACCCTCGAGATCGAGGTCGACGGCGATGCCCTGCTGGGGGAGGTCGTCGACGACACCGGGTCAGGTCCGGCCACTGTCACCCTGCAGCGTCCTGACGCCGACGACCGATCGGCCGAGGCAGACGCCTCGGGGTTCTTCCGGTTCGACGGCGTGGAGCCGGGGCCGGCTCGGTTCGTGGTCGCCCGTGAGGGCTGGTCGCTCACCACGCCGTGGGCGACGATCTAGCCGGCACGAGGGACGCGCCGGCGCGCGGAGTGGGGTTAACGTCATACGCCCCGCACCGTCGGAGGTGCGAGGCGCATGACGTTATCGGTCAGATCAGCTGATGATCCTGCCGCCGCCGGCCTTGGGGTCGGGTGACTGCGGGGCCGCGCTGTTGAGCGCAGCGAACGCCGTGCGTGCGCCTTCTTTGGTGGCACCGATCCGCTCTGCGAGGCGGCCCGTGACGATCGGCGTCGCGAACGACGTGCCGCTCCACTGGGCAATGCCCTTGAAGTGCCGCACATCGGCGACGCCGTTGTGGATGTTGTCCGGCTCGTAGCAGGTGTACGTGCCCTCCGGGAACGCGTTGACCAGGTTCCGACCGAGTGCCCAGACATCGACCCACTCGCCGTAGTTGGAGAACTCGCAGACCTTGCCGTTCCTCTCCACCGCGCCCACGGCGACGACCCAGGGGAATGCGGCAGGGTAGAACGGCTCGCGCGAGCTGTCGTTGCCGGCCGCCGCGACGATCAGCGTCTCCTCACCGTCGTCGAGGCCGTACGTCGACGCGAGCATCTCGAAGGTCAGCAACGCGAAGTCGTTCCGGGTGTGGGTGCCGGCGGAGATGCTGATGAGCTGGGGGTGCTTCTTGCTCTCCAGCGCTTGGTCGAGCTGCTTGCAGATCTGCGACTCGTGCACGGCTCCGCCGTTGGGCAGCAGGCCCTCGACCTCGATCGTGGCCTTCGGCGCGAGGCAGCCGATGATGCCGGCGACGAACGTGCCGTGCCCCGCGTACTTGTGGATCTGCGCCGGGTCGACGTGCTCCTCGTCGGACGGGGTGGCCGGGGACACGTCGTCCATCCATGCGGTCGTCGAACTCGTGACCGCCGCCGTCCAGAGACCGGTGTCCACCACGGACACCTGGACATCGGCTCCTGCGTCGGGGTTCGGGTTCAGAGGCGGCTCGGGATCCGGGCCGCGCGGTTCCTCGGGCTCGGTGGCCGGGCAGAGGCGTGGGAGCCCGGTCACATACAGGATGTGGTCCGGCGTTGCGATCGGGTCGCCACGCTCAGTCCGCTCGGGGTTGGCGCGATCGATCTCCTCCAGCGTCTTCAGCACATCGTCTCCGCGGTCGTTTCGCGACGGGACCTGCGCCAGCACCAGGCGACCTGGGATGGGCTCGTCGGCCCGGATCAGTTCACCGGTGAAGTCGTTCTCGCGCTCCGGGTCACCGAAGAACTCGGCCAGGAGGCGGAAGTCGTCGCCGTCCCGAACCAGCATGTGGCCAGGGCGGTAGAGGTACTTCATGTCGGACTCGTCCCCGGGTCGGAGCGGGCCGTCGGGTCCCGCAGCCGCGACCGAGTCCTTCCCGAGAGCCTCGTCGAACGCCGCACGGATCACGTCGACCTGCACTTGCAGCCGTTCGGTGTCGTGGTCGATCGGGTCGGGTACATCGATCGGAGGCTTGATCGGAGGCTTGATGGGCGGCCAAGGAAAGCGGCGGCGGATCTGCGCGATAAAGTCGCGGAGGGAGAAGCTCGGTCGGGGGGACTCAGTCATGGGCGCGCCTCGATGAGAGCAGGGTGGGGGATGAACGCGGGCCGAGTACCGCGAGCGGCGCTACCGTAGTCCCGCCCGGAGACGCCCGTAAACAGGGCTAGCCCCGGAAACCACGCGAGGTGGCGATGCAGGATCTGCTGGACCTGGCATTCGACAACCCGGAGCAGGCGGTCCGGACGTCTGAACGCCTTTTGGCCATGGAGGACGATTCGGTCAAGCGTTCGTACGCTCACCAATGTCTCGGCATCGTGATGCGTGAATCCGGCCGGTCAGATGAAGCCCTCTTGCATTTGCGTGCGGCCCTCGACGCTGCCGAGGCGTCGGGGTTGGACGACCGCGTGCGCGATGTGCGAGCCACCTACGCCGGCGCACTCGTCTTCGCTGGCCAAACCGATCGGGGTCTCGCGGAGTTCGAGGTCGCGGCGCGCGACGCTACTGGTGACGTTGCCGCCCGCATCGGCACGCGAAAGGCGACTGTGCTCGCGCTCTTGGGGCGGTACGACGAAGCGGTCGCAGCACTGAACGGGTCCCTGCCGGGCATCGTCGCTGCTGGCGATCGCACGTGGGAGGCGCGCACGCGAAACCTCCTCGGATACCTGGAGATCAGGCGTGGACGGTTGGATCGGGCGGAGGATCAGATTCGTTGTGCGGCACGAATCCTAAGCGCAGATGGGGCGTCCATGGAGATCCTCGAGTCCATCGAGAACCTCGGCGACGTCGCTACTGCCCGAGGCGATTTGCCGACAGCTCTCGGCTACTTGGCGCTGGCACGCAATGGCTTTCGCGCTGCGTTCGTCCAGCCGCGGTTTGAGTTGATCCGATCCTATGCGGCGACGTTGCTGGCTGCCGGCTTGATCGAGGACGCCATCGAACTTCTTGATGCTGAGTTGGCGGCAAGTACTTTGCCGCCGGTTCGTGAGGCGGACCTCCAACTCGATCGCGCTGCGGCGTTTCTCGCGGGCGACCTCCCAGGGGAAGCGGTTGAGGCTGCGGAAGCGGCGTTGAGGCTCTACGAGCAACAGCGCCGCAGCTGGCATGAGCTACGCGCGCGGCTGGCGCTTGTGCGCGCACGGGTCGCGCTCGAGGACGTTGTGGGCTTCGAGCGCGAAGTCCGCGCCGTAGCCGATCGGCTGAACGCCCATCGCGCCGACGAGGCCCCTCTCGCCTTGACGATCGCGGGCAAGGTCGCGCGGGACCGAGAACGCGTCGTGCACTGGCGCGAGGCTGCGTCGTACAAGACGCGTGCGAACGGACTGGTGCGGGCGAGCGCATATCTTGCGGCCGCGCTGGAACGCGAAGTGGGCAGTGACAGGGGCGGAGTTCTCCGCGCATGTTCGGCCGGCCTGGACGCGATCGACGAGCACCGACGGTTGATGGGGAGCTCGGAGCTGAGAGCGCTCGCGACCACCCACGGACGTGAGCTGGCCGAGATCGCCCTCCGGCACGCAGCTCACGACCCGCGCACCCTCCTGCGATGGAGCGAGCGCACCCGCGCCACCGCCCTCGCGCAGCCGCCCGCGACGTCCGACGCAGCGACCATTCCCGCCTCCCTGGCGGCTCTCCGCGACAACGGCCGCCGCCTGGCGGAAGCACGTCAGGCGGGGGAGCCGACGGACGAGCTCGAGAAGGAGCGGCTCCGTCTCGAGCGGGCGGTCCGGACCGAGAGCCACACCCAGTCGGCGGACACCGACCCCCAGCGCCCCGCATCCCCGGAGGAGATCGTCGCCGGCGTCGGCGAGGGGTGCCTGGTCGAGCTCGTCGACGTCGACGGCACCCTCCATGTCCTGGTCGTCCACAACGGCCGAGTCCGCCGGCGGGTCGCGGGCACGACGGCGGAGGTCAACGACCTGCTGGGACCGGCAGCGATGCTGCTCCGCCGGGCCTCCCGCGGCCGCCCCGCCAACACGGCCGATATTGGCCACCGCCTCCAAGAGGCGATCCTCGGCGACGCGGCCCGCCTGATCCCCGACGGCCCGGTCACGCTCGCCCCGACGGCGCGCCTCCACGGGCTCGCTTGGTCATTGCTCCCGACCCTTCACGACCGGCCGTTCAGCGTGGTGCCGTCGGCAGGCCAGTGGCTCCGCGCCCGAGAGGTACGACGACCGACCCCACGACGCACCCTTCTCGTGGCCGGACCCGACCTGGAGTCGGGCGGTGCCGAGGTGCCGGTCCTCGCGCATCGGCTCGCGGGCGCCGTACTGCTGGACGGCTCGGCTGCCACCGTGGCCGACGTGCTCGCCGCGCTCGACGGAGCCGACCTTGCCCACCTGGCGACGCACGGCAGGTTCCGCGCCGACAGCCCGCTCTTCTCCTCCCTCGACCTCGCCGACGGACCGCTCACCGTGCACGACCTCGAGCGCCTCGCCACCGCGCCCTATCGGGTGGTGCTCTCCGCCTGCGAGTCCGGCGTCCTCGCGCCGGTCGGCGCACAGGAGCTCCTCGGCCTCGCGGCGGCGCTCTTCTCGATCGGCACCGCGGGCCTGGTGTCCAGCGTCGGCGAGGTGAACGACGCCGCGACCGCCGGACTGATGGTCGGCCTCCACGACGGGCTCGTCCGGGGGGACGACCCGGCCACTGCGCTGCTCCACGTCCGGCGCGCGGCAGCCGCCGATCCGGTGGCGGCCGGCACGGCCGCGGCCTTCGTCGCGCTGGGCGTCTGAGGGGCGGTTGTCCACAGGTCGCCGCAGGCGGGTGGCGGAACGCGGCCAGATCGCGCAGCGTTGAGCCATGACCGCGCAGGCGTATGATCAGAGTATGACGACTCGCATCACCGTCAGCCTGCCCGACCACCTGGTCGAGCACGCGAAGCGAGCGGTCACGGAGGAGATGGCGGCCTCAGTCTCGGAGTTCGTCGCCGTAGCGCTCCAGGAGAAGGCCGACCGCGAACCGCTGGGTGACTTCTTCGAGGAGTTCGACAAGGAGTTCGGACCACCGACCGAGGAGGAGCGTGCCTGGGCGCGCGCCGAGCTCGCGCGCGCCGACGCGGAGCTTGCGGCGAAGGAGGCTGCGCGCGGGTCCAAGAGGCGCGCATGACCGGCTGCGGGCTGAGTCTCGACGCCGGTGCGTTGATCGCGGTGGAGAGAGGGAGCCGTCGCGTGCGAGCGATGATCGATGCCGCACTTGCCGACGGTCGGCAGGTCCACATCACCCCCGGCGCGCTGGCGCAGGTGTGGCGCAACGGGTCGCGACAGGTGATCCTGGCGCGGTTGCTCGGCCTTCGCGGGATCACCCTCCTCCCCTTGGGGCCCGACACCGCCAAGCTCGTGGGGGAGGTCATCGCCGCATCCGGCCATTCCGACGTGGTCGACGCCCACGTCGCGCTGCACGCGCGACTCCACGGCCACGCGGTGATGACCTCCGACCCCGACGACATCCGAGCCGTCGACCCGTCCCTCACCCTCATCGAGGTGTGACTCAGGAGTCGGGCCGCGCCTCGTGCCCCGCACGCCCGTGCGTACGACGCGCCTCCTTGAGCTCGGCCTCGTAGAGGTGCCGCCGTCCGTCGACGAGCGTGTCCCGGGCGACCTTCTCCAGCGACTTGAAGAGCGTGTAGTAGCCGTCGTCGTACTCCTCGACGATCTGGAAGGTCCACCGGCCCTCGAGCACGTTGCGCCCGACCAGCTCGCGCTCGAACCGGTCGGCGAGCTCGGTGTGGCCGGCCTCGCGCAGCTGGTCCACGCCCTTGCCGAGCGTGAAGTCCGCGGTGCCCGACAGCCGGTGGAAATTGTAGAGATGGCCGCGTGCGATCTCGATCGCCTCGAGCGCCTCGGAGATGTTGCCGAGCGCCTCGACGGTCAGGTCGTCGGTGCCGTCCGGTCGGGTGTGCTCCTCACTGGGTCCCATGGTCCGATGCTGACAGACACGCCGAAGCGCTCAGTCGGGCCGTCGCCAGCAACCGTTCGTGCGCACCACGAGGTCGTCGACGACCGCGGCCAGGTCGCCGCCGCTGCGCTCGTACGCCGCACGCTGGCGACTCGCGCCGCCACCGGCCAGGACCCGCTCCAGCCCGTCGTGGACGAGGTCGACGTCGCCGCAGACCTCGAGCTGGTCGCGCACGGTCCTGACCAGCAGCGCCAGCACGTCGCGCGCCGAGGCGAGCTCGATCGTGGCGGGGCTCACCAGCCGGTCCGACAGGCCGAAGCGGGCCGCCCGCCACTGCGCGGCCTGCAGGTACTCGGACCGCCAGGCCGGCTCGGGTGTCTCGTCCCTCTCCCCGTCCGCGAACCGCATCACCAGCGCCCGCACCAGCGCCGCGATCAGCACCCCGTCGTCGGGATCGGCGCAGACGTCGGAGATCCGCACCTCCACGGTCGGGTTGTCCACCGACAGCCGGGCGTCGAAGTAGAGCATGCCGCGGTCCAGCGCGGCGCCCGCGTTGATCAACCGCTGGCTCACCTCCTCGTACGCCTGCAACGAGCCGAACCGCTCCGTCGGCCCCGCGCTCGGCCACTGCGCCCACACCTGCGACCGCCAGGACTCGTAGCCGGTGTCCCGGCCATCGGCGTACGGCGAGTTCGCGCTGATGGCGAGCAGCACCGGCAGCCACGGGACCAGCCGGTCGATGACCGCGACCCCCTGCTCGTCGGAGTCGACCTCGACGTGGACGTGCATGCCGCAGATCCCACCCGTGCGGGCGATCTCGCCGTAGAGCGCGACCATGGACAGGTACCGGTCCTCGCGCGTGACCTTGGGCGCGCCGCCGGCCATCGGGCTGGTCCCCGATGCGACGGTGACGACGCCGGCCCGTTCCGCTGCCTCCGCGGCGGCCCGCCGTTGCGCGACCACGTGCTCACGCAGCTCGCTGATCTCCGCCGCGGGAGCGGTCCGGGTCTCGAGCTGGTGCCGGAACAGCTCCTTGTCGAGGTCGTCCTCGGACGCGGCGGTGCGGTGGTCCGTGGCCTGCTTCAGCACCCGTTGGGAGCGCGGCGACACGTGCCGGGTCGCCGGATCGACCAGGAGCAGCTCCTCCTCGATGCCGATCGTCCGCGGTTCCACGGCTGCGAGGTACCCCGAGGCGCGCGGCGTGATCCGCTTAGGCTTCACCCATGACTCAGCCCACCACCTCAGCCCGGGAAGCCATCGCGGCCATCCAGGGGCACGAGGCCTGGGCCATCATCCGCCGCTCCACCCGGGCAGGTGACCGCGACACGGTCGGTCTCCTCGGCGGCCGCCGGTGGGTCGCCGACTCCCTCATGGACATCCCGCTCGAGGACGGCCCGCCCCCGCCGGGACGGCAGTGCGACCGGCTCGTCGCCGTACCGTTCCGCCAGGTGGCCGAGCGCGGCTTCGACGTCCACGACGACGGCACGCCGCTGGTCGTCGTCGACGTCGAGACCGAGCAGGAGTTCAGCGTCGCCGACATCGTCGACGCGATCGACGACGACGGCGTGCACTTCGCCGACCGCGGCGGCTTCGACCTCGACGACGACGACTACGCCAAGGTCGTCGAGCAGATCATCGCCGACGAGATCGGTCAGGGCGAGGGCGCGAACCTGGTCGTCGGACGCACCTACCGGGCGGTCGTCGCCGACTGGGGCGCCGACAAGGCGCTCGCCGTGTTCCGTCGCCTGCTCGAGCGGGAGCGCGGCGCCTACTGGACCTTCCTCTTCTTCACCGGCGACCGCTACCTCGTCGGCGCCAGCCCCGAGCGCCACGTCAGCGTGCACGGCGGGGACGTCCGGATGAACCCGATCTCCGGCACCTTCCACCTCCGCCCGCCCGCCGGCGACGACCGTGGGACCGACGTACGGCTCGCCGAGTTCCTGCGCGACGAGAAGGAGATCTACGAGCTCTTCATGGTCGTCGACGAAGAGCTCAAGATGATGTGCGACATCTGCCACGAGGGCGGCCAGGTGCTCGGGCCGTTCCTCAAGCCGATGACGCACCTGATCCACACCGAGTACCTCCTCGCCGGCCGCACCTCCCGCGACGTGCGCGAGGTGCTGCGCGACACGATGTTCGCCGCGACCGTCACCGGATCCCCGGTGGAGAACGCCGTCCGGCTGATCAAGCAGTACGAGCCCGACGGCCGCGGCTACTACGCCTCCGCGCTCGCGCTGTTCGGCCGCGACGCCGACGGCGAGCACGTCGTGGACAGCCCGATCGTCATCCGCACCGCCGACGTCGACCTCGACGGCCGGCTCAAGGTCACCGCCGGAGCGACGCTCGTGCGCGACTCGGACCCGGCGTACGAGGTCGCCGAGACGCACGCCAAGGCCGGCGGGATCCTGTCGGCCTTCGGGCTCGTCGACAGGGCGCCGGTGCCGACCGTCGACGTGGCCACCCTCGTCGCCGACGAGGACGTGCTGATCGCCCTCAACTCCCGCAACCAGCGCTTGAGCGGCTTCTGGCTGACCGACCAGGCCGGTACGCCGCCCGACCCGCGGCTCGCCGGCAAGCGCGTCCTGATCCTCGACGGCGAGGACGACTTCGTGAACATGCTGCGCCACCTGCTGGCGGTGATGGGCATGACCTCGGCGGTCGTCCGGCACGAGGACATCGACCGGGACGTCCTCGACGACCTGGCCAACTGGGACCTGGTCATCGTCGGACCCGGCCCCGGCGACCCGCGCGACGACAACGACCCCAAGATGGCGGCGCTGCGGCGCGCGGTCGGGGTGCTGCTCGAGGCGGGGCGGCCGTTCCTCGCGGTGTGCCTCGGTCACCAGGCGCTGTGCCACCAGCTCGGCATCCCCCTGGCCTACAAGGACATCGTCTTCCAGGGCACGCAGTCGGAGGTCGTGGTCAACGGACGCCGCGAGCGGGTGGGGTTCTACAACACGTTCGTGGGGCGGGTCGACGGCGATGCGGTGCCTCCCCCTGGCGTGACCGTCGAGGCCGATCCCGAGACCGGCGACGTCAACGCGCTCGCGGGGCCGCACTACCGCGGGGTGCAGTTCCACGCCGAGTCGATCCTCACCGAACGCGGTTGGGACATCGTCCACGACCTGGTCTCCGCCGTCCTGCTGCCTGCCGGCTGACTGGTCCGATGGCCCGCGTGCCGGACGTCGTCGTGGTCGACCACCACGACTCCTACACCCAGAACCTGGTGCACCTGATCGCCGGCGTGACGGGCGCGCTGCCGACCGTCGTGCAGCACGACGAGTGCGGGCCGGCCGACGTGCTGCGCCACGAGTACGTCGTGCTCTCGCCCGGCCCCGGTCACCCCGCGGAGCCTCGCGACTTCTCGGTCGGCCGGGAGGTCCTGCTCGACGGCAGCCGGCCCGTGCTCGGGGTGTGCCTGGGCATGCAGGGGATGGTGACGTCGTACGGCGGCGTCGTGGACCGTGCCGTGCCCGCGCACGGTCAGGTGGCCCGGATCCAGCACGACGGCGCGGGTGTCTTCCGCGGGCTGCCGCAGGACTTCGCGGCCGTCCGCTACCACTCTCTCGCCGCGACGGTGCTGCCCGACGTGCTCGTCCCGACCGCGACGGCCGGGGACGCCGTGATGGCCGTGCGGCACCGGCACCTGCCGCAGGAGGGCGTGCAGTTCCACCCGGAGTCGATCCTCACCGAGCACGGCGCCGCGATGCTGGCCAATTTCCTGGAGCGCCCGTGAGCACCCAGGCCGACGCCGCGGCGGCCTTCACCGAGATCGCCGCCCAGCACAGCCGCTGCGTCTGGCTCGACGGGGGTGGTGCCCGCGAGTGGTCCCGCCAGCGCTCGATCATCGGCTGGCTTGACGACGACGACGTGTCCCTGACCTACGACGCCGGCCGCCGCGAGGTCACCCGGCACGCGGGTGGTGAGAGCGTCGTGGTCGGCGACGACCCGTTCCTGGCGCTCGAGGCCGAGCTCGCCGCGGGGAGCCCGTCGGACCAGTGGTTCGGCTACTTCGGCTACGCCGCCCGCCCCGACCTCCCCGCCCGCCCCGACCCCGACCTCCCCGACGCCATCTGGATGCGCCCGGGGAACATCCGTCTGTTCGAGCACCCGGCGTCTGGCGATCGCTCCGCAATCCCATCGCCGAATGGGCACGAACTACAGCTCCGGGGCCGGTCTGGCCGCGGTTTGGTCCCAAACCACAGCCCCCAGCCACCCCCCGACGACTACGCCGCCGCCTTCGCCGCCGTCCAGGAGCACCTGCACGCGGGCAACTCCTACGAGGTCAACCTGACCCACCGGCTGCGGATCGAGAGCGAGATCGACCCCGCGACGGCGTACCTCGAGCTGCGCAGCCTCAACCCCGCTCCCTACGCCGGGTTCCTGCAGCACACCGTCCCGGCCCGGCCCGAGGCGTCGGGGTGGCTGCTGAGCTCGTCGCCGGAGCGCTACGCGCTGGTGACGGCGGACCGGACGCTGGAGGCCAAGCCGATCAAGGGGACGACCGCCCGCGGCGACACCGTGGTCGAGGACGAGGCGGCGCGAGAACGGCTGGCGACCGACCCGAAGTACCGCGCCGAGAACCTCATGATCGTCGACCTGCTCCGCAACGACCTCGCCCAGGTGTGCGAGGTGGGGAGCGTCGAGGTCCCGGTGCTGATGGAGGTCGAGTCGTACTCGTCCGTCCACCAGCTGGTGTCGACGGTCCGCGGGCGGCTGCGGGACGACGTGTCGACGGTCGGCGCGCTCCGATCCCTCTTCCCTGCCGGGTCGATGACCGGAGCCCCGAAGCTGCGGACGATGGAGATCATCGACGCGGTCGAGGCGACACCGCGCGGCGCGTACGCCGGGGCGTTCGGCTGGGTCTCCGGCGATGGCCGGGCCGACCTCGGTGTGGTGATCCGGTCCCTGCTGACCTCCGGAGCCGACTACGTGCTCGGCACCGGAGGCGGGATCACCGTCGACTCAGAGGTGGCCGACGAGTACGCCGAGACCCGGTGGAAGGCCGAGCGGCTGCTGCGTGCCCTCGGTCGGGTGGGTGAGAGTGACGGATAGGTCACTCTGACCCACCCGACTCCTCGAGTCCGGACTCCTCCGCGTGCGCGGCGAGGCGGGTGAGGATCCTCTCCACGCCGGCGACGATCAGGTCCTTGTCGTACGGCGGGGGCGCGACCACCGCGACCTGCTGGATGAGGTCGCCGTTCTGCACGAAGCCGTCGACGTAGAGCTGCTTCTTCACGACGGCGACGACGATCCGTGCCGCCTCGCCCTCGGGGATGCTCGGCTCCCGGACGTCCGCGTTGTCCGGCTGGCCCATCTTGTCCCAGGCCTCGTCGAGGGTGCCCGAGAACAGAGAATAGTTGGCGGTGACCACCGGCTGGCCGGTCTCCTCGTCCGGAGCGAACCGGCACTCCGGGAGGGTCGGCTCCCCGTTGTCCTCCTCGGCGACGGTGCCGAAGGTCCGCTCGATCAGCTGTGCGTCGAGGACGTCGCAGGGGTTCCACAGCGCAGGCGTCTCGTCGGGCAGGTCGGGTTTCTCACCGAGGTTCTCGTCGTCGCCGCACCCGGCGAGGGCAAGGAGCACTGCGCTCGCGGCGATGAGCCTTGGTTTCGAGGCTCGCTGCGCTCGCACCTCAACCAGCGGCTTACGCATCGACCTTCTCCGTTCCCGGCAGCTTGAGCACCACCCGCGCCCCACCACCGACGTTCTCCGTCGCCTGCACCGACCCGGCATGCCGCTCCGCCACCTGGCGGACGATGGCGAGCCCGAGTCCGGAGCCCGGCAGGGTCCGGGAGTCGGCGGACCGCCAGAACCTATCGAAGATGCGGGCGCGCTCGTCCTCGGGGATGCCGGGGCCCTGGTCGTCGACGGTCAGTACGCCGTCGCTGAGCCGGACGGTCACCAACCCGCCCTCGGGGCTCCACTTCGCCGCGTTGTCGAGCAGGTTGGTCACCGCGCGCTCGAGCGCGGGTGCTTCGCCCACGACCCACCAGGGGCGGGTGAACACCTCGAAGGTCACGTCGGGAGCGCGGCGTCGTACTCGTTGGACGGCGTGGTCGACGACGTCGGCGAGGTCGACGGGCTCGACCGTCGGCGGCACCGGCTCGTCGCGGGCGAGCTCGGTCAGGTCGCCGATGAGCGTGGTCAGCTCCTCGATCTGGGCGCGGATGTCCTCCATCAGCTCGGCGCGGGCGGTGGCCGGCAGCGACGCCGCGTCGCCGCCGGACATGGTGAGCAGGTCGATGTTGGTGCGCAACGAGGTCAGGGGCGTGCGCAGCTCGTGGCTGGCGTCGGCGACCAGCTGCCGCTGCCGCACCCGGGACGCGTCGAGCGCGGTCAGCATCAGGTTGAACGCGCCCGCCAGCCGCGCCACCTCGTCGTCGCCCTCGACGGGCAGCGGGGTGAGGTCCTCGGTGCGCGCGATCCGCTCCACGGCCAGGGTCAGCCGCCGCACCGGCCGCAGCCCGTTGCTGGCCACCAGCCAGCCGGCGAAGCCGGCGACGAGGACCCCGAGCCCGCCGAACGCGATCGTCACCCATCCCAGCCGGGAGAGGATCCGGTCCTGGTCGTCGAGGGACTGCGCGATCACCAGCGCCCAGCCGGGCCGCTCCGTCGGCACCGTCACGACGCGGTAGCGGTCGCCCTCGATCCGGATGGTGCGGATGCTGGACTCCTGCTCGCCCCTGGCGACCTCGCGCTCGGGCTGGCCGAGCACGATGTCCGGGCCGGCGTCGAGCACCCGGCCCTGGCCCTCGGCCGGCAGGAACGCGATCCGTACGTCGGCGGCGCCGAGCGCCCACGACGGCACGTCGCTCGTGAGCAGCACGTCGGACTTCGCGGCCAGCTGGGCCCGCTCCATCAGCGAGTGGTCGAGGCTCTGCTGCATCTGCACGCGGGTCGTGGCGTAGGCGACGACGGCGACGAACGCGACCACCAGGCCCACCGTCATCGTGGTCAGCAGGATCACCCGGCTGGCGAGCGACCGCCGGTAGTGCCATCGGCCGTCCGGCCCGGGCCCGACCGCGAGGCCGCTCCCGGCCCAGAACGTGCTCATGACTCCTTCAACACGTATCCCACGCCACGGACGGTGTGGATCAACCGCGGCTCCTCGCCGGACTCGGTCTTGCGGCGGAGGTAGCCGACATAGACCTCGAGGGAGTTCGCGGTCGTGGGGAAGTCGTAGCCCCAGACCTCCTCGAGGATGAAGCTGCGCTCGAGCACCCGCCGCGGCCGCCGCAGGAACATCTCGAGCAGCGTGAACTCGGTGCGGGTCAGCTCGATCTGCCGATCGCCGCGGGTGACCTCGCGGGTGGCGACGTTCATGGTGAGGTCGGAGAAGGTGAGCACCTCCTCCTCGTCGCCCTCCTCGTGGGGCACGACCCTGCGCAGCAGCGCGCGCAGCCGCGCGAGCAGCTCCTGGAGAGCGAACGGCTTGGTGAGGTAGTCGTCGGCCCCCGCGTCCAGGCCCTCCACCCGGTCGCCGACGGCGTCGCGGGCGGTCAGCACCAGGATCGGTACGTCGTTGCCGGCCGCACGCAGCGCACGGGTCGCGTCGAGGCCGTCGAGCCGCGGCATCATCACGTCCATCACGACCACGTCGGGCGCCACCGAGCCGATCCCGGCGAGCGCCTCGGCCCCGTCACCGGCCAGGTGCACGTCGTACCCGTTGAACTCCAGCGACCGCCGCAGCGACTCCCGCACCGCCCGGTCGTCGTCGACGACAAGGACGCGCGGCAGGTGCGTGGGGCGGGTGGACACGCCCCCATGATGCCCAACCCGGCTGAGCGATGGCTGAGAGACGCACGCTCGGCGTGCCTGGAGTCAGAGGTAGCGCGCGGCGACCTTGGCGGCGCGGGCGCCGTAGCCGCCGCCGAAGAGGCAGGCGTGCACGATGAGGGGGAAGAGCTGGTGGATGCCGAGCCGGTCCTGCCAGTCGTCGCCGAGCGGGGCGACCTCGTCGTACGCCGCCATCACGTGCGGCAGCTGGGGAAGGCCGAAGAGGGTCAGCATGGCGAGGTCGACCTCGCGGTGCCCGCCGTACGCCGCGGGGTCGATGACGACGACGCGGTCCTCCTGGCCCCACAGGACGTTGCCGTTCCAGAGGTCGCCGTGCAGTCGCGCCGGGGGCTCGTCGGGGACGATCTCGCCGACCCGGGCGGCGGCGCGCTCGATCAGCTCGGCGTCCTCGGGGGCGACCAGGCCCTTGTCGCGCGCGACCCGGAGGTACGGCGTGATCCGGCGCTCGACGTAGAACTCCGCCCACGTGGGCAGCGGCTGGTTGTTGAGCGGCAGCCGCCCGATGTAGCCGTCCACACGGGGGGCTCCGCCCCCCGTGGACCCCCCGAAGAACGACGCGTCCAGTCCGAAGGAGGGTGCGCCGCTGAGGTGGGTGCGGGCCAGGGCGCGCCCGAACGAGGCGGCGGCCTCCTGCCCCGGGCGGGTGGTCTCGATCCACGCGAGGATCAGGCAGTCGGCATCGACGCCCAGCACCTCGGGTGTGGTGACGCCGTCGTCGACCTCGGCGAGCCACCGCAGCCCGGCCGCCTCCCGCTCGAAGAACGCGGGCGGCGCCTGCGTCAGCGTCTTGAGGAACGCGGTGCGGCCGCTGGACAGCCGCAGCTTGACCGCGCTGGAGACGTCACCGCCGGCCACCGGCGCGGTCGAGATCACCGACGAGCCGAGCAGCTGCTCCGCTCGTCCGGCGACCGCCGGCTGCCGCGTCATCGTGACCCCCTCGGACCCCGCTCACTGCCTGGATCAGGACTTGCCCTTGAGCGCGCGGGGGATCTCGCGGCCCTGCTCGATCGCCTTCTCCGGCGCCTTGACCTGCTTGAGCTTCCTGATCCCGATGAGGATGCACAGCGCCGCGACGAGAAGCCAGAAGCCGGAGACGATGAGGAACGACCAGTGGAGGGCGAGGCCGTCACCGTTCCAGTTGATGAAGTAGGCGGCCGCCACCGACAAGATGATGATGAAGAGCACCAGGAAGAAGACCGCCGAGAGCAGCAGCACCGTGCCGAGCCCGCCCGCGGTCACGCTGACCTTGAGCTCGGACTTGGCGAGCTGGATCTCCTTGCGCATCAGGGTGGAGAACTCGGTCTGGGCGTCCTTGACCAGGCGCCCGATCGTGGGCTCTTCGCGGAGCTGTTCGACGGCCATGCGCCCGACCCTACCGAAGCCCTGACGAAGGCGCCCGGCGCGACCACTAGGATCGCAGCCAGGTGAGCCGGGAAGTCTGGTCGGCACCAGTCGACCGACCCCTGACACCGAGCGATGCGAGGTCCCGCCGCAGTGAACGACTCCCCGCCCCCGCCTCGTCCGTCCGACCTCTGGAGCGCCGGTCCGGTGCTGTCCGCGAGCGACCGGGCGCTGGGCCGGTACGTCGCGCGCCCCCTCCGTGAGTTCCTCCGGGTGGAGGCCGCCGGGTCGGTGCTGCTGCTCCTGGCGGCGGCGACCGCGCTGGTCTGGGCGAACTCCGCGTGGTCGGCGTCGTACGACGACTTCTGGCATGCCCACCTGAGCCTCGAGATCGGGGGGTTCCACCTCGACGGGAGCCTCCAGCACTGGGTCAACGACGCCTTGATGGTGATCTTCTTCTTCGTCGTCGGGCTCGAGATCAAGTACGAGCTCGTCAGTGGCGACCTCCAGGACGCCAAGACCGCCGCGTTGCCGATCGTGGCCGCGGTCGGCGGCATGGTCGTGCCTGCGCTGCTCTACGTCGCGGTCGTCGGGGGCGGTGACGGTGCCGCAGGCTGGGGGATCCCGATGGCGACCGACATCGCGTTCGCGGTCGGAGTGCTGGGCGTGCTGGGCCGGCGGATCCCGTCCTCGGCGCGGCTGTTCCTGCTCACCCTCGCGATCGTCGACGACATCGGCGCGATCGTCGTGATCGCGGTGTTCTACACGGCGGACCTGGAGCTCGGGTGGTTGGCGGCCGCGGTCGGCCTGCTGGTGGTCGTGGTCGCGATGCGGATGCTGCGGATCTGGTTGATCCCGGCGTACCTCGTCGTCGGCGTCGGTGTCTGGTACGCGCTCTTCGAGTCCGGCGTGCACGCCACCCTCGCCGGCGTCGCCCTCGGCCTGCTGACACCCGCTTCCGCCCTGCTCAAGCCCGAGGTCGCGCGGGACTTCGCCCAGAAGGCTCTCGCCGACAAGCGGCTCGACCCGGACGAGGTGCATCGGCTGCAGTTCCTCGTGGCCGAGTCGGTGCCCGTGGTGGAGCGGCTCCAGCACCACCTGCACCCGATGTCGTCGTACGTCGTGCTCCCCGTCTTCGCGCTCGCCAACGCCGGCGTCGACCTGGGCGGTGGGGTGTTCGCCGACGCGTCGACCACGGCGGTCGGGCTGGGGATCGGGGTGGGGCTGGTGATCGGCAAGCCGGTCGGCATCCTGCTCGCCTGCGTGATCGCGGTCCGCATCGGCGTGGCGCGGCTGCCCGCGCGGACCAACTGGGGCCAGATCGCCGGGGTCGGCGCCGTGGCCGGCATCGGCTTCACCGTGTCCCTGTTCATCGCCGGGCTGTCCTTCCCGGACTCGCCCGCGCTCACCGAGGCGGCCAAGGTCGGGACGCTCGGGGCGTCGGTCGTCGCAGCAGTGCTCGGCATCTCCCTCCTGCTGGTGTTCTCACGGTCCCGGCGCGAGGCGGCGGATCAGCCGGACCCGAACCTGTCCGAGAGCGCGTAGCGCAGCAGCACGACGTCGCCGATCGCGCGGGTCTCGACCAGCCGGGCGCGGTGGTCGGCGCACCAGGGGAACCGGCCGTCGTCCACGAACCGCCGGGCGCGGGAGTCGCCGACGAAGAACGGGGCGACGACCAGCTGCAGCTCGTCGACCAGGCCGGCGGTGAGGAACTGGGTGTGCACGGTGCCGCCGCCCTCGACCATCAGTCGCCGGATGCCGCGGGCGTGCAGGTCCTCGCCGATCCGGTGCATCCGGCGCGGCGGATGGCCGGCGTCGACGACCGTCGCCAGCCGGCCGAGCCGGCCGCGGACGGACGCGACCGCCTCGGTGCTGCAGTAGACGAGCCGCTCGGTCTCGCCGGCGGTGAAGAAGTTGCACTGCGGGTCGAGGTCGCCGCGCGCCGTGACCGTCACCTTCGCCGGTGAGGCGGGCAGACCGGCCTCGGTGCGCGAGCGGAGGCGCGTGGGCTCGCGGACGAGGAGCCGTGGGTCGTCCCGGCGGACGGTGGTCGCCCCGACGAGGATCGCGTCGCAGCTCGCGCGCACCTCGTCGACGCGGTCGAAGTCGGCCTCGTTGGAGAGCAGCAGCCGCTGGTCAGTGGCGCCGCCGAGGTAGCCGTCCAGCGACATGCTGCAGCTGAGCAGCGTGTAGGGCCGCTCAGCCACGGGTCGGCTCCTGCCCGGAGGTCGGCGCCTCGACGGGCTCGGCGGGTGTGCGGTCGGCGGGTCGCCGGTCTGCGGGTCGCCGGTCGGCCAGGGTCAGCACACCGGGGAGGGTAGCGACGAGGGACACGACGCCGAACGCGACCGCGACGCTGAGGCCGGTCTCCGCACCGAGACCGACATCGGCGAAGAGCCACGCCGCGGCTCCCTCACGCGGACCCCAACCCGCGACGGACAGCGGCAGTGCGGACGCGAGCAGGACGACCAGGGCGAGCGCGGCGAGCTCGACCAGCGGTGCCGTGACACCGACCGATCGTGCGGCGACCACGAACACCACGACGTGCCCGATGGCCGCCAGGACGGAGGCGAGCGCCACCTGCGGCAGGACGGGTCGGAGGGTGCGCAGCTCGGTGACGGTCGCGCGTCGTACCCGGGCCGGCAGGGCCGCCGTCAGCGCGAGCCCGATGCCGACGACCGCGAGCAGCAGCCAGCCAAGGTCGGAGCGGACTGCGGCCGGCAGCAGGACCAGCGCAGCCACCGCGAGCGAAGCCTGGACGGCCTGGCCCGACGCCCGGTCCCACAGCACCGACCGGAGGCCCCGGCCGAGTGCGCCCGCCGAGCGGCCGTGGTCGATGCCGCGGTGGAGGTCGCCGAGGACACCGCCGGGGAGCGTCGCGTTGAGCAGCTGGGAGCGGTAGTAACGGCGGTACGCCGTCCGCACGGGCACCGCGATGTCGAGCCGCCGCGACAGCAGGCTCCACCGCCAGGCGCAGCACCACGTCGTGCCCGCGGTGACGACGAGAGCGACCAGGACCGCCGTCAGGTCGGCGCGTCGCACGCCCTCCACGAACGGCTCCGCGCCCAGCCGGAGCGCGAGCGCCACCAGGATCGCGGCTCCGAGCAGGAACCGCAGCCAGGGCCAGATGCTCGTCCTCGTGGCGATGGTGCGTCCGTTCATCGGGGGGCGGAGGTGGTGTCAGGTGATACGGGTCGGGCGTTGCCGTGGTTCACCGATGCGCGGTCGACGACGTCGGCCAGCCGGCGTGCGGTGTCGGTCCAGGAGCCGAGGGTGTTCCGGCGCTGCGCCGCCGTCGACCGCAGCCGGTCGCGCTCAGCCGGGTCCTCGAGCCAGCGGCGGAGCGCGGTGGCCAGCTGGTCCGGGTCGTCGGGCGGCAGGAGTACGCCGGCGCGGGAGCCGTCGTCGAGGACGCCCAGCGCCTCGGCATGGCCGCCCACGTCGGTGATCACGACCGGGACCGCACGCGCGAGCGCCTCCGTCACCGCCATCCCGTAGGACTCCCGTCGCGACGCCGAGACCAGCAGGTCGGCGTCGCCGAGCGCGGCGTCGAGCCCGACGTCGGCGAGCGGGCCGGTGAAGACCACGCGGTCGGCGATGCCGGACCGCAGGGCGATCTCCTGGAGGCCGACGACGTAGTCGGGCTCGAGGTCGAGCGCGCCCACCAGCGTGCACTGCCAGTCGAGGTCGGCGATCTCGGCGAGCGCGGTGAGCAAGGTGTCGTGTCCCTTCGCCAACGTCACGGCGCCGAGGCACAGCAGACGCTTGCCGGCAGACGTCGGCTTCGCGGAAGCCGCGGGGTCGGCGCCCGGTGTCACCACGTGCACGCGCTCCGGCGCCACGCCGTGGTTCCGGACCACCCAGGTCCACGCCCATTCGCTGGTGGTGACGACGCCGGCGGCGGCGGTGAGCACGGCCCGCTCGCGGCGCCGTACGGACTCCTCGGGATGGGCCTCCGCGAACGGCATGTGCAGGAGGACGACGAGCCGCAGCCGCTCGCACGCCGCCGCCCATGCCGCCTGCCTGACGTCATGCAGGGTGACGGGTGGGTTGCCTTGCTTGACGTCATGCAGGGTGACCGGTGGGTTGCCTTGCTTGACGTCATGCAGGGGGACCGGTGGGTTGCCTTGCTTGACGTCAAGCAGGTCGCCGCCGGGGGCGAAGCAGACGAGCAGCCCGTCCACGACCACGACCGCGCCGTCCGGCAGGTCGGACAGCAGCGACAGGACCCCGTCGAGGTCGGCGACCCGGTGCTCGTGGACGACCCGCCCGAGGCCGGTGAGCTCGTCGATCACCCGGCGGTCGTAGCGGTTGCCGCCGCTCGGCCGGGTCGGGTCGTCGATCCCCGCAGGGACGACGACGTGGGTCTCGACCAGCGCTTCCCTCATAGCGGTCGCTGGTAGCTCGCCCATGCGATGTGGGACTCCCGCAGGGTCACCTCGATGCCGGAGAGCTCGGCGGCGGGCCGGCCGAGCAGGCCCTGCTGCGCGGCGTCCGCGAGCCGGTCGGCCACCAGCCTGGCCAGGACCTCCGTCGAGGTGTTGACGCCGGCCAGGCTCTCCACGTCGTCGAGGTTGCGGTAGGTCAGGTCCGCGAGCACCGCCTTCAGCTGGTTGCTCGCACAGCCGATGTCGACCACGATCCCCGCCTCGTCGAGGTCGGCGGCGACGAACGTCGCGTCCACCACGAACGTCGCGCCGTGCAGTCGCTGGGCTGGTCCGAACACCTCTCCCCGCAGGCTGTGGGCCACCATCATGTGGTCGCGGACGGTCACGCGGAACTCAGGACTCAACGGTCCTCCTCGTAGTCGATGGAGTGGCACAGCGTGGTGGGCTCGCCCGCGGCGAGCTTGGCAAGCACGGCGGGCAGCTCGTCCAGGCGCGAGGTGCCCGTGAGCAGCATGTCGAAGTCGGGATCCTCGAGGAGCTCCAGTGCGAGCCGCAGCCGGTCGGTCGTCGTACGACGTGCGCGGCGGGCGGGCGCCACCATGCCCACCTGGCTGGCGCGGATCGTGAGCCGCTTCGAGTGGAACGGGCCGCCGAGCGGCACGGTGACCGGGCGGTCGCCGTACCAGCTGACGTCGAGCACGGTCCCCTCCGGCGCCAGCAGCTCGAGGGACCGCTGCAGGCCGGCCGAGGTGGCCGATGCGTGCACGACCAGGTCGCACTCCCCGGGCGCGTCCTCCGGCGCGAACAGTCCTCCCACGAGCCCGTCGGCGACCTGCTCCCGCGCCGGGTTGATGTCGACCAGGCCCACCCGGACGCCGGGCATCCGGCCGAGCAGCAGCGCGATCGAGCAGCCGACCATGCCCGCGCCCACCACGGCGACCCGGTCGCCGACCAGCGGCGCGGCGTCCCACATCGCGTTGACCGCCGTCTCGACCGTGCCGGCGAGCACCGCCCGCGAGGTCGGGACATACGGCGGCACCGGCACGACCGCCGTCGCCGGGACGACGTACGCCGACTGGTGCGGGTAGAGGCAGAAGACGCGCCGTCCCACCAGGTCGGCACGGCCTTCCTCGACGATGCCGACGCTGAGGTAGCCGTACTTCACCGGGCCCGGGAAGTCGCCCTCCTGGAACGGCGCCCGCATCGCCTCCCGCTGATCCACCGGCACCTCGCCGCGGAAGACCAGCGTCTCGGTGCCGCGGCTGATCCCCGAGCGGAGCGCGCGCACCAGGACCTCGTCGGGCCCCGGCGAGCGGAGCGGCTCGGTCCGGACCTCGCCACGGCCCGGCTCAGCGAGCCAGAACGCACGTGCCTCGCGCACCGTCGGTGTCTCCTCTCGGCTGCTCAACCCTGTTCAACCCTGTTCAACCCTCTTCAACCCGGGCCCCCTGCTCATCCTGAACCGTAGGGTCTCCCATCACGTAGCACGTGGTAACCCTCGGGCTTACCCAGCTAGACACGGAGGTGCGGTGGATCGGGTTCAGATCGGCACGGTCGGGTGGGCGGTCGCGCTGCTGTGCGTGGCTGCGCTCACCGTGCTGCTCGCCGGTGCGCTCGCCCGCCACCGCACGCCGCTCGGCCCGGCCGGCCGGATCACCCTCGTCCGCGGGGTGCTGGCCTGCGGCGTCGCCGGGCTGACGGTCCAGTCCTACGTCGGTCCCGACAACACGGCCCTGGTGACGATCATCGCCACCATCGGCCTGCTGCTGGACGCGGTGGACGGGCAGGTCGCACGCCGGACGGGCACCGCGACCGCGCTCGGAGCCCGCTTCGACATGGAGGTCGACGCGTTCCTGATCGCCGTGCTGAGCCTGTACGTCGCGCCCGACGTGGGTTGGTGGGTGCTGGCGATCGGCGGAATTCGCTACGTCTACGTCGTGGTGAGCTGGGTAATGCGATGGCTACGGCGACCGCAACCGCCCCGATTCTCGGCGAAGGTGGTGGCGGCGCTCCAGGGCATCGTCCTCGCCGCGGCGGCGTCCGGCCTGTTCCCCGAGGTCGTGACGCAGGTGGCGCTGGCGGTCGCGCTGGTGCTGCTCGTCGAGTCCTTTGCCCATGATGTCCGCACGTTGTGGCGGGAGCGTTTGGAGCCGCTTCCGCCACCTTCCCTGGCCCCGGCCGGCTCTCCCCCGATGCCGGCCGGGGTCATCTCGGCGGCGGCGTTCGTCGGCCTGTGGATCGCTCTCGTGCTGCCCGACCCGACCGACGGGCTGGCCCCGGGCGAGGTGCTGCGGATCCCGGTCGAGGGCCTGGTCCTCGTCGCTGCTGCGCTGGTGCTGCCGGCCCGGCCGCGGCTGTGGGGCGCGGTCGCGTTCGGCGTGCTCGCCGGCGTGCTCGTCGTCCTCCGGAGCGTGAACGCCGGCTTCGCCGTGGTGCTGGACCGCCCCTTCGACCCGCTGGGGGACTGGGGCTACTTCGGCTCCGGCGTCGGCGTGCTCGGCGACTCGATCGGGGACCTCGCGGCGCGGTTCGCCGCGGTCGGCGTCGTCCTGCTCATCGGTGTCGTGCTGGTCGCGCTGGCCTGCTCGGCCGCCCGGGTGGCGCGGGTCGCCGCCGACCACCGGGCCCGCGCCGCGCGAGGCGTCCTCGGGCTCGGTCTCGCCTGGGCGGTGTGCAGCGCCTTCAGCGTGCAGGTCGCCGGCGGGGGAGCCGTGGCCGCGGCCGGTGCCACCGGTCTTGCCGTCGACACGGTGGAACGGGTGCGCGACGGCGTGGCGGACCAGGACGAGTTCGCCGAGCAGATCGAGGTGGACCCGTTCGCGGGCGTCCCCGAGGACGAGCTGCTCACGTCGCTGCGGGGCAGGGACGTGTTGGTCGTCTACGTCGAGAGCTACGGGCGGAGCGCGATCCGCGGCTCGTCGTACTCCCCGGGCATCGCGGCCGTGCTGACCGACGGCACCCGACGGCTGGGCGACGCCGGCTACCTGACCCGGAGCGCCTACCTCACCTCGCCGACGTTCGGCGCGGCCAGCTGGCTGGCGCACGCCACCGCCCAGTCCGGCCTGTGGGTCGACAGCGAGCGGCGCTACGGACAGCTCCTCGACAGCGAACGGCTGACGCTCACCAGCGCCTTCGCAGGGGCAGGTTGGCGGACCGTCTTCGACGTCCCGGCGAACACGCGGGACTGGCCGGAGGGAGCGGCGTTCTACGGGTTCGACCACATCTACGACTCCCGCAACGTCGGGTACGCCGGCCCCGAGTTCGGCTACGCCCTCGTCCCGGACCAGTACACGCTCGAGCACTTCCGCCGCGAGGAGCTCGCGGCCACCGACCGGCGACCGGTCTTCGCGGAGATCGACCTCGTCTCCAGCCACCACCCGTGGACCCCGCCGCCGCCGCTGGTGGCATGGGACGAGGTCGGCGACGGCTCGGTGTTCGAGGGCACGACCGAAGACGCCGCGCCGGTGGACCAGGAGGCTGATCCCGAGCGTGCGAAGGCGCTCTACGGGCAGTCGATCGAGTACTCCTGGGAGGCCCTCGTCTCCTTCCTCGAGACCTACCCCGACCCCGACCGGGTGCTCGTCGTGCTCGGCGACCACGAGCCCTGGTCCTGGGTGAGCGGCGACCCCGACGACAAGGGGGGTCGCGACGTGCCGATCACCGTCATCGCGCAGGACCCCGACGTCGTACGACGGATCGCGGACTGGCAGTGGTCGCCCGGGCTGCTCCCCCCCGAGGATGCCCCGGTGTGGCCGATGTCCGACCTGCGCGACCGGCTGCTGACCGCGTTCAGCTCGGGCGATGGGACTGGGTGAGGAAACCGAGGTATGCGGCCCCCTGCGTGCGTGCGGGTCGTGTGCCTGAGAACGCTTCGGCAGCGCAGCGCATCAGGTTGTGTGCCTGAGAAAGCGGATATCGAGGTGCTCAGGCACACGACTCCCGATCCAGGGCGTTCCCACCCGCAGTCGTGTGCCTCAGAACGCCGATATCCGCTTTCTCAGGCACACGACTCCGCCCGCCCGCCCGCCCGCCATGCTCGGCGCGGCGTCAGGCTCTAACGCGTGAGCCGGAGGATCGCGCCGTACTCGTTGCCCACCAGCACCTCGACGATGTCCCGGGGCGGCACCGAGGCCTGGCCGACGAAGTGCTGCGTCTTCCCCGGCACGGCTCGCACCGTGCCCGCGGTCTCCTCACGGCCGTCGGCGGTGCGCACGAGGATCTCGTAGGTGTAGGCGTGCCGGCCTTCGTAGCGGCAGTCCAGCTCGAGGCGGGTCCCTCCCGCGACGGCGACGAGGGAGATCCATCCCTGCGACCCACTTCCCTGCACCGCGTCCATCCGCTCCCGCGGGGCGGTCTCCGGGCTCGTGGTGACCGTCGGCGGCGTGACCGTCGGCGGCGTGATGGTCACGGTCGCGGTCGGCGCGGCGTCGGGCTCGGGGGTCTCGCCGCCGCGGAGCCCGCCCGCCAGTGCGGCCGAGCCGCCGGCGATGACGGCGACGGCGGCGGCGGCGAGGACGGCCGTGCGGATGCTCCGCCGCCGGTCCTGCTTCCGTGCCTCCGCGATCAGGCCGGACAGCAGGGTCGGGGGCACCGGCTCCCTCTCGGCCGGCTGGTCGAGCACGTCGGCCGGAGCCTTGGCCAGCAGGCCGGGCAGCCCGGCGAGCTCGCCGACGGACCGGGAGCACTCCGCGCAGGTGCCGAGGTGACGCTCGAACTCGGCGCGCTCCGTCGGCGACAGCGCCCCCAGCACGTAGGCGCCGTCGAGGGTGGCGTACTCGCAGGTCACTGGCCCACCCCCAGCTCCTCGAGCGACAACCGCAACGCGCGCAGCGCGTAGTGGGTGCGGGACTTCACGGTGCCCTCGGGGACCCCGAGCCGGCGGGACGCCTCGGCCACCGATCGGCCGCGGTAGTAGCACTCCAGCAGCACCGTGCGGTGCTCGGGCGAGAGCTGGGTGAGCGCCTCCGCGACCACCCACGAGAGCAGCAGCTCGTCGGTGCGGTCCTCGACGGACGACAGGTCACTGAGGTCGTCGGTCAGGATCTCGTTGCGGCTGCGCTTGGACCGCCACTCGTCGATGACGATGTTGCGGGCGACGGTGAACAGCCACGACCGGACCGACCCGCGCGACTCCTCGAGCACGGAGGCGTTGCGCCAGGCCCGCAGCAGCGTCTCCTGCGCGACGTCCTCCGCGCGTCCCCGGTCGTTGCCGGTGAGGTGCAGGCAGAACGCCCACAGCGCGGCAGCGTGCTCGTCGTGCAGCTGTCGCATCACCGCGGCCAGGCTCTCCGGCATGACACCTCCTACCTCCCTCACGTTGGCGAGGCGGTCGAGGTTCAGTGTGCTCGCTCAGGCAGGGGTACGACGACGCCGGCCCCGTCGCTCCCCGGTCTCGGACCTGGGCCGGGCACGGACGCCGAAGTCCCACGTGGGAGGCGGCTGGCCCTCCTCGATCGCGGCCCAGCGCATCCGCGCCGCGGCGAGGGTGGACTCCCGATGTGGCAGCACCCAGAACCGGTCCCGCCGTACGGCGTCGACGACGTCGCCCGCGAGCTCGTCCGGATCGGTGCCGCCGTTGACGAGCGAGCGGAGCACGCCGTCCACCAGCGGTCCCCCCTCCGGGGTGGAGCCGTCGCGGGCCGCGGAGGGCAGGTTCCGCTCGGCGTCGTGGATCCGGGTGCCGCGCACCCACTCCGGGCACAGCACGGACACCCCGACCGAGGAGTGCGCGTTGCGCAGGTCGAGGTGCAGGGACTCCGACAGGGCGATCACGGCGTGCTTGGTGGCGAAGTACGGCGCCATCCCGGCGCCGGTGAGCAGCCCCGCGGCCGATGCCGTGTTGACGACGTGCCCGCGGTCCTGGGCCAGCAGGTAGGGCACGAACGCGCTGATGCCGTGGGCGACGCCCATCAGGTTCACGTCGACCACCCACCGCCAGCGGGCGGGGGTCACCTCCCATGCCGCACCGCCGCTGCCGACGCCGGCGTTGTTGCAGACCACGTGCACCGCGCCGAAGTGCTCGACGGTCGCGTCGGCGAGCGCCTGCACGGCGTCGGCGTCCCGCACGTCGGTCGGTACGGCGAGCACCCGTTCGGCGCCGTGGGTCTCGGCGATCCCGCGAGCGGTCGCGGCGAGTGCGATGAGGTCGACGTCAGCGAGGACGACCCGCATCCCCTCGCGGGCGAACCGTCGGGCGAGGGCGCGCCCGGTCCCGGACCCGGCACCGGTGACGACGGCGACCCCATCGGTGAGGTCGGTGAGGTCGGCGAGGTCAGGCATCGGGACCGCCGGCCCGGCGTGCGATCACGCGGTAGGCGCTCGAGGAGCCGGCGCGCGCGACGAGCGGCGCGAGCAGGTGGTCGACGGCGAAGCCGACGAGCACTGCCGGGAAGAGCGAGGTGAGGATGAGCGCCCGGGCCGCTCGCTGCCCGACCGTCGGTGGCCGCGGTGACCAGGGCAGGTCCTCGCCGGGCGCGAGGTGGTTGAGCGCGAGGAAGGCGGCGCCGCCGAGGTCGACCGGCTGGTGGGCCTCGACCACCTGGACGACGACCGGGGTGAAGCCGCGCTCGAGCAGCATCGTCGTCAGGTGGCCGACCGGGATCAGGTGCTGGTGCTGGGGCTGCAGCAGCGGCATCCAGTAGCGGCCGAGCTTCCGGCCGAGCCACGAGTCGGGGTTCGGCACCTCGATCTCGAGGTAGCCGCCGGGCTGGACCACGAGCGCCGCGGCGTCGAGCTCGGCGCCGGGGTCGCGGGTGTGCTCGAGGTAGTGGTGCATGGTGAGGACGTCGTACTCGCCCTCGAGCTTGGGCGCCAGGTCCGGGAACAGGCCGTTGAACGCGTGGTCGAGACGGCCGCGGCGCTCGGCCAGGTCGACGTTGGGCGTGAAGTCGAGGCCGTCGATGACGCAGTCCTGCCAGGCCTCGCGGGCGATCAGGCAGAAGTGTCCCTGACCGGTGCCGACGTCGAGTAGCCGCCGCGGGGTGGTGACGGAGCCGATCAGGTCGACCCGGCCCTGGTACGACGACCGGCTGCTGCTGAACACCGCGGCCATCCGGTCCTCGGAGAGCCCGTCGTAGAAGTCGCGGTAGTAGAAGTCCAGCCCGTCGATCGTGAGCCGCGGGTTCTGGAACAGGGTGTGGCAGCGGCGGCACCGGTCGACGGCGAAGCGGCCCGGCTTGCCCTGGATCAGGTCCGGCACCCGGGTGTGGGGCGCGAGGTCGGCCGAGCCGCAGATCGGGCAGTCGTCGCGGCGGTCCTCCAGCAGCCGCTCGACCCCCGCCGCCACCTCGGGGTACGCCGACCGCCGGGCGGCGACCTCCGCACCCGGGTCGGGCGCCGCCCGGCCGGCATGCGCGGTCGCGGCGGCGTCGACCAGGCGCGTGACCGCCCGGGACGCGATGCCCGCCCACCGGCCGCGCGGACGGGCCGCGGTGCGGGCGGTGACGAGCAGCGGCTGGGCCTGGTAGGCCACGAGCGCCAACGCTCCGGCGCGACCCCGTCGCGCGCCGAGGACGAGTGCGGCGATGCCGACCAGCCTCGCCAGCAGCGCCACCCACGCCCCGCCGCCGTAGTCGCGGAGGTGCCGCTCCCAGCGGCTCCCGAAGTCCGGGACCGCGCAGAGGCCGGGCGCGACGGCGTGCCCGGAGCTGCGCGGTGCGTGCTCCTTGAGCGAGACCGCCAGCGCCAGCATCTCCACCGTCCTCAGGTCGGCCCGGGCCTCGACGCCCGCCCGCTCGAGCACGTCCGTGGAGACGAGGACCGCGTGAGCGGCCGTACGGCCGAGGGCCAATGCGTCCCCGACGTACGTCGCCGGGTCGACGTGGCGGGCGAGGTCGAGCAGCCGGTCGGCCGGTAGGTCGGCCGGCACCAGGTCGAGCACGTCGAGCCGCTGGTCGGCGGCGTAGCGAGCAGCGGCCTGCGCGGTCGCGGGCGGGACCTCGACACCGGCGACGGTCACCAGCCGGTAGCCCATGGCCCCACCCACGGCGTCCGTCGTGGACTCGTCCAGGACCGGCAGGGCCCGGACCCGCTGCCGGAGCCGCAGCGCGTTGAGGGTCAGGGCGGCGGCGACCATCGACATGGGCGTCGTCATGGGCGTTGTCATGGGAGGTCCTCTCGGCTGGCTACGTGCGGGGACGTGGGCAGGTCGGAGTCGGGCAGGAGGTCGTCGAAGCGCGCGGCGAGGTCGTGGCGGAAGGCGGCGACGGTGGCCGCTGCGACGGCCGGGTCCCACGAGCGGAAGGGCGGTCCCGCCAGCAGCGGGCCGGCCAGCAGCCGGCACACGTGGTAGGCGCCCCACAGCCGCCGTCGTCCTGGGTCGGGCGCGACGGAGACGGCCGCGTAGCCGGCGCGGTAGCCGTTGAGCAGGAACCCCCGGGCCACCTTCATCAAGGTGCGCCGCTCGGGATCGGGCGTGAGGTACGCCGACGCCCACAGGCCGAGCTCGCTGAACGCGACGTCGTACTCCCGGTCGGAGAGGACGGCATCACCCCAACCGGTCACGACGATGTCGCGGTGGTCGTCGGGATCGAGGTGCACGGTGACGGGCGTGAAGTCGCCGTGGCACGCGACCGGCGACAACGGGCCGGGGTCGACCGCGGACAGCCGGTCGAGCTGCCGGCCGACCAGGTCGGTGTCGACCTCGGGGTCCGCGGTGGCGAGGGCGCCGGCGAGCCGGTCGAGCCCGTCCTGCCACTCGACGGTCGGCCCGGGTGCGTCGGCGGTGGGCCGGGCGTGCAGCCAGGCCTGGAGCTGGCCGAGGGCGACGGTCAGGCCGGGGATCGCGCCCGGCGCCGCGTTCATGACCTCGTAGCAGGGCATGTGCGCCTGGCCGACCTGGCCGACCTGGCCGACCCCTCCGACCTGGCCTGCCGCCGGGACGCCGTGCCGGGCCGCCCACGCGAGCCAGCCGGCCTCGCTGTCGACCTCGGTCGTCATCACGCGGGCACCTGCACGTCGACCCGGCCGTTGAGGAGTTCCTCGATCCGGCGGGCCGCCTCGGCGGCTCCGCCTGCCTGTTCGTACGACGCCGCAACCCGCCCGGCGCCGGCACGGAACCCGGGCTCGTGGAGCACGGCGTGGATCGCCGCCCGCATCTGGTCGACGCCGACCCGGCCGAACGGCACCCGGATCCCCGCGCCGGCCGCGACCACCTGGTCGGCGATCGTCGGCTGGTCGTCACGGATCGGTGCCAGCACCATCGGCACCCCGGCGGCGAGGCTCTCGCTCACCGTGTTCTGGCCGCCGTGGGAGACCACGACGGCTGCGCGGTCGAGCAGCGCGACCTGCGGCACCCAACCGCGGACCAGCACGTTCGCCGGCGGGACGGGGACCAGGGTCGGTGGCGCGACGAGGACGGCCTGCACCTCCAGCGCGGCCAGTGCCTCGGCGGTGACCGAGAAGAAGCGGGCGCCCACGTGGCCGTTGAGGGACCCCAGCGACACCAGCACCAGCGGACGGTCGTCGTCGAGCAGGTGCCAGTCGAAGGCAGTCCGGTCGGGGGCACTGCGCCGGTCGCCGAGCGCCGGGCCCACGAACGCGAAGTGGTCGGGGAAGCGACGAGCCGGGCCGGCGAGGGCCTGGGTCGAGAAGAGGACCACCAGGTGCGGGGAGAACCGCGGGTCCAACCCGGCGGAGCGATCGGCCGGGAGGCCCGTCCGGACCAGGAAGTCCTCGACCAGGCCACGGCGCCAGTCCTCGACCTGCGGCATGTCGCTGGCCGGGTTGGACAGCTCGCCGGTCGTCGTCGCGGAGGTGACCCACGGGAGGCCGTGGGTCTCGGCGACGGCGGCGCCGGCGATCGCCTGCTGGTCGACGACCACGACGTCGGGCGCCACCTCGCCGACGGCCCTCACCAGGCCCGGCAGCATGTCCTCGGCGAGGGGCAGGATGAAGTCGCGCCAGAGGAACCGCAGTGCGGCCATGCCGCGCAGCGGAGCGGTCTGCTGGGAGATCGCGTCGCGGATCGAGGCCGGCACCTGGTCCGCCGCGGCGACGAACCCCGCCCCGGCCGGGAGCCGGGGCTCCACGAACTCACGGTGGCCGCACCAGGTCACCGTGTGGCCGCGCCGGGCCAGCTCCGCGCCGAGCGCGAGCGTCGGGTTGAGGTGGCCGGTCAGCGGCGGCACCACGATCATCACCCGCGCCACGTCAGACCCCACGTCAGACCCCACGTCAGACCCCATGTCAGACCTCGATCCGCGCGGCGTCGCGCCGCGCGTTGAGCGTCTCGATGAAGCTCTCGACGTGGCGCTTGTTCTCGGCGCCGTCGCCCTCGCCCGCGCCCGGCATGATCCGCCGCTGGCGGCCCGGCACGTCGGCGCCCACGGCCACCCGGACGAACCAGTCGGCGACCAGCCCGCGCATCGTGCGGGTGGCCTCCATCATCGCGGAGTGCGAGCAGTCGGCGATCACGTCGAGCTCGCATCGGGGGAGCAGGGTGGCGAGCTGGTGGGCGCGGTCGATGACGTCGGAGTACTCGCCGTACACCGCGTAGACGGGGCAGTCGATCGACGCCAGCTCGAAGGGCGACATCGGCCGGCCGGACCCGAAGTCGTCGACGATCGAGGTGCTGTCCACGAGCGCGTCGACGGTGCGGACGAGCGAGGCGAGCTTGCGGGGCGGCCGGCCGGCGAGCCACTCGGAGAGGTCGATCTCGCCGAGCCCGAAGCCGGCGAGCGCGAGCTGCTCGGCGATGTGCTCGCCCCAGCCCGGTACGGCGACGTGGGCCTCCACCAGGACCAGCCCGCGCACCCGGTCCGGGGCCTGCCGCGCGGCCTCGAGGGCGATCGTGCCGCCGAAGCTGTTGCCGAGCAGGTAGACGGGGTCGGTGATGCCGAGCCGGTCGAGCAGGCCCCAGAGGTCCTCGACGGCCTGGTCGATCCCGTAGCCGGTCGGCGGCCGCTCGGTGCGGCCGTGGCCGCGCAGGTCGTAGAGGAGCACCTCCATCTGGTCCGCGACTCCGGGTGCGAGCGCGTAGTAGAGGCTGGACAGGTTGTCGATGACGAGCCCGTGGATCATCACCACGGTCTGGTCGCCCTGGCCGGCCTGCTGGTAGTGGACGCGCAGCCCGCCCACGTCGATGTCAGGCACTGCCGACCTCGCCGTAGATGAACGCGACCAGCTCGCCCACGGTGAGGGAGATGATCTGTTCGACGTCGAGCCCGGAGAACCAGCCGACGAAGTCGACGCGGTCGCCGTACCGCTGCTGGAGGAGCTCGCTGAGCTTGACGAACTCGATGCTCTCGAGCTCGACGTCGTCGGCGAACGAGGTCTCCATCGTGATGTCGACGTCCAGCTCGTACTCCTCGCCGATCACCTGGTCGAGCAGGGCGGTGACGGTCGTGAGGATCTCCCCTGGGGTGGGTACCATCTCATCGGTGTGGTGCTGTGTGACTGACAACGAACTCTCCTTCCGGTGTGGTCTCCGTGGTGCTGCGGACCCAGTGGTCCCCGCCGGAGCGATCCCTGACGAGCAGCAGGTCGCCGTCGAGCTCGACGGCCTCCAGGTCCTTCGGGCGTCCCTGCAGCCCGGTGCCGAGCGTCTTCGCGACGGCCTCCTTCGCCGTCCACAGCCGGGTCACCCAGCGGTCGTGGTCGAGGCCGGCGCCCAGCGCCTGCTCGCCGTCGGTGAGGACCAGCTCCGCGAACCGCTTCGACCGGGGCTCGACCGGCTCCAGGTCGATGCCGACGTCCCGGCCCTCGGCGACGATGGCCACCGCGACGGAGCCGGCGTGGGCGAGCGAGACCCGGAGGTCGGCGGGGCCGGGGTGGCTCACCCAGGGACGGCCGGCGTCGTCGTTGTGGACCGGCACCTCGATCGGGTAGATCGGCGGGTGCCCGCGGTCCCAGAGCCAGGTACGGACGGCGTCCTTGACGGCGACCCGCCCGAGCAGCCAGCCCTTCCTGCCGCGCGGCGGCCGCTCGTCGTACGCCGCCCGCTCCTCGGCGCCGAGGTGACGGCGCATCATCAGCTCGCGGTTGGCCGGGGAGGAGGCGTCGTGGACCAGCCAGAACTCCCCGCGTCGGACGCCGGTGGTCGACACCTCCGGGTGGTTGATCTGGTCGAGCGACGCGCGGTCGCCCTCGAACCGGCGGTCGGTGAAGTGGGTGACCGTGGCCCACGGCCGGCCATCGGCGGCGACGACCTCGAAGCTGCCCTTGACGATCGCCTGCTCGACGGCAGCGATCCGGACGTGTGCCGTGAGCCGGTCGCCAGGAGTGGGGTCCGGTCCGTAGAAGTCGATCCGGTCGATCCGGAAGGGAAACGCCATCCGGTCCTCGGTGGTGCTGTAGGCGACCCAGTAGCCGAAGAGCTGGCCGACGGCGTCGAGGAGGGCGCCGGGCGGCGGCTTGGCGACCACGGTCGCGTCGAGGCCGTTGCTGCCGAACGCGTGGGTCTCGCTGATGCCCTGGAACGACGGGCCGTGGAACATCCAGCGCTGGTCGTAGATCTCGCGGGCGGTGTGGGGAGGCGGGCGCCGGTCGAGGAGGTCGGACTGCTGGCCCTCGAGGGACCCAGGCGGCTCCGGGTAGCGGTCCGCGAGGTGCACCTTGGCGCGGAAGTGGTTCTCGATCGCGACGTCGACGATCCCGGGCGCGGTCTCCTGGGTGCGGATCACGACCCGGGCAGCCGGCTCGGCGAGCAGCCACCGCACGGCCACGGCGTCCTCGATCGCGACCGCGACGCGACCGCTCCCCGCCCGCTCGGCGGCCTTGAGCGCGAGGTCGACCATCGTCGTCATCGGCACGACGGGGAACCGGTCCGCGAGCGTGCAGCCCTCCTGCGGCTGGCGGATCAGGCAGTGGTCGACCAGCCACGGCATCGTCGCGACCGAGGCCTCCACCTCGGTCCGGCTGTCGGCCGGCGGCCGGCTCGCGCGCGGTGGCGCCGCCACGGCGGACGCCACCGCGCGGCTCGCCTCGCTCGCCGCCTGCAGGGTGGCGGCCAGCTCGGCGAGTACGGGGTCACCGCCGGTCGAGAGATGCGCGAGGTCGTCGCCGCTGGTCGAGGTGCGCCCGAAGCGAGCCTCGAAGCCCGCCGACGGCCGCAGCAGCTCGAGGTCGAACCGCAGCCGCACCGTCGGCCCGCCGCTGGTCGAGGAGGTCGCCCTGGCGACCGTCTCGAGACCGAGGCTGGGCTTCGGCCCGCCCAGCAGCCGCCCGAGGTCGACCTCCGCACCCTCGACCCACAGCGCGGCGGCGGCCCGCGTCAGCTGGGCGAGCGCGGGGCGGGACCGGTCGGCGGCGGCGACGGTCAGGTGCTCCTGTCCTTGCAGGGTGTCGCCGACGAAGCCGGTGAGGGCGCCGACGCCGAGCTGCACGAACGCGCGGACGCCGCCGGCGTACAACCCGTCGACGACCTCGCGGAAGCGCACCGGCTCGACGAAGAGCCGGGTCGCGAGCTCACGGATGCCGCCCTGGTCGTGGGGGAACGGACGTGCGGTGACGCCCGACCAGAGCGGCACCCGTGGGGACTCGAGGGGCAGGTCGGAGACGCGGGCGAGGAACTCGTCGAGGTTCTCGGCGAACATCGGCGTGTGGAAGCCGGTGCGGAACGGCAGCTCCTGGCACAGCACCTGCTGGTCGACGAGCCGGTCCCGCACCGTGGCGATCGCGTCCGCGGCACCGCACAGGATCGACTGGTGGGGGCAGTTGTCGTGGGACACGACGACTCCGGTGTCGCCGAGCGCCGCGTGGGCGGTGGCGACGTCGCACCCGACGACGAGGTAGACCACGTCGGGGAAGAGCGCTTCCTTGCCCATCAGGCCGCGGACGAACGGGTCGACCATCGCGTCGGGGATCACGCCCGCGACCATCATCGCCGTCCACTCGCCGAGGCTGTGCCCCACGACGGCGTCGGGGGCGACGCCGAGGTCGGCGAGCGCGGCGGTGAGCGCCCGGCCCGAGTGGACCAGCCCGGTGGCCTCGCGGCCGATCTCGCTGAGGTGCGGGTGCTGCTCGAGGTCGAGGCCGAAGTGGGCGACGACGTCGGCCACCTCGGTGCCGGCTCCGCCCTCCAGCCCGGGGAACAGGAACGCGACGCGCCCGCCGGACGAGAGCAGCCCCGCAGGCGAGAACCAGAGGTCGTTGCGTCCGCGCCAGGCCGTGCCCTTCTCGACCACCTGCCGGGCCAGTCGGAGCCGGCGCGGGGTGGGCTCGGCGATCGCCAGCCGCACCGGTCCGATGCCCACCCGGTCGGGGAGGGAGCCGGCGAGCACGGCGTCGTCGTCCGCCAGGAGCGCGAGTACGTCGGACGCGGACCCGCCCGCCGCGACGAAGACCCGCGGCGTCTCACCCCTGCCGGTGGTCGAGCCGCCGCCGCTGGTCGAGGTGCGAGCGCGACCCGCGCGCCGCCCGCCGTGCTCCTCGAGGACGACGTGGCCGCTGATCCCGCCGAATCCGAACGCGTTCACGCCGGCCCGGCGTGGGACAGCGCCGTCCTCCCAGGCGGTCGCCTTCTGGACCGGGACGAGCCGGGTGCCGTCGAGGTCCGGATGCGGTTCGTCGCAGTGCAGGGTCGGCGGAAGCACGCGGTGGTGGAGGGCGAGGGCCGTCTTGATGAACCCGGCGATCCCGCTGGCCGGCATCGCGTGGCCGATCATCGACTTCACCGATCCGAGGCCGACCGGCGGATCGGTCCGGGGATCGCCGTTGATGATCGTGCGCAGCGTGGCGAGCTCGGCGGCGTCACCGGCCGCGGTCGCCGTGCCGTGACCCTCGATCAGGCCGACGGTGTGCGGATCCAGCCCGGCGGCGCGCCAGGCGGCCTCGACCGCGCGCACCTGGCCGGCGCTCGAGGGGCTCATCAGCGAGCCGGACCGGCCGTCGCTGGCCAGACCGACGCCGCTGACCACGGCGTAGATCCGGTCGCCGTCGCGTTCGGCGTCGGCGAGCCGCTTGAGGACCACGATGCCGGTGCCCTCGCCGATGACGATCCCGTCGGCGCCGCGGTCGTAGGGGCGGATCCGCTGGGCTCGGCTGAGGGCGCCGAGCTGGGAGAAGACGCTCCAGAGCGAGACGTCGTGACAGTGGTGGACGCCGCCGGCGAGCATCACGTCCGCGCGGCCGGAGGTCAGTGCCTCGACCGCGTGCGACAGCGCGACCATCGAGCTGGCGCAGGCCGCGTCGACGGTGTACGCCGGGCCGTGCAGGTCGAGCCGGTTGGCCGTGCGGGACGCCACCAGGTTGGGCACGATGTCGATCGCCGACTCCGGCGCCGTCGTACCGAGCTCCTCCTGGAACCGCTCCTTCAGCGCCTGCAGCCCGTCCTCACCCATCTCCGGCAGCACCGCGCGCACGACCTCGACCAGCTGCTGCGCCGTGTGCACGCGGTGCGACAGGCGCGCCGTCGCCGGCGTGATGTAGCCGCCGCGGCCGATCACCACGCCATAGCGCTCGGGGTTCTCGGGGGACGGGCCCAGGCCGGCGTCGGCGAGCGCGCGGGATGCCGTCGCGAGGGCGAGCAGCTGGTCGGGTTCCGCGTCGCGCGCGGTCGCCGGCATCACGCCGTACGACGCCGCTTCGAAGTCGACGTCGGGGATGAACCCGCCACGCCGGCAGTAGAAGCGGTCGACCGCGCGGTCGTCGGGGTCATCGGAGAAGAAGACCGGATCGATCCGGCCCGGCGGCGCCGGCGCGGTGGCATCGACGCCGTCGACGATGTTGCGCCAGAACGTGTCGACGTCGGGAGCGCCCGGGAAGACTGCCGCCATCCCGACCACGGCGACCTGGTGGTGGTGAACCACGGGTCACACCCGCTCCAGCTCGGCCGCGGGGCCGATCGCCATGGTCTCGACGGCCGCGCACATCGCCACGACCTGCCGCTCCGGAAGGCCGCGCTCGAGCTCGTCGAGGAGGACCGCGACGCCGTCGGCGGGCTCGATGAGGCCGATGCCGCGGCGGGCGTACTCACGGGCGAGCTCCGGCGTGACCATGCCCCCGCCGCCCCACGGACCCCAGTCGATCGCGAGGACCCGCGGGCCGGTCGCACCGGTGAGGCCGGCCCGCCGGGCCAGGCCGTCGAGGGCGGCGTTCGCCGCGGCGTAGTCCACCTGCCCGGTGTTGCCGAAGTAGCCCGCGACGCTGGCGAACAGCACCAGGAACGCATCCGGGTCGAGCGCCTCGGCGAGCACGCCGGCCGGCTGCACCTTGGTGCCGAAGACGCGGGCGAAGGACTCCGGGGTCTTGTCGCGGATCAGCTTGTCGTCGCGTACGCCGGCTGCGTGCACGACGCCGTCCAGCCGGCCGCGACGCTCGCGGATCCCGGCCACGGTGGCGGTCAGCGCAGCGCTGTCCCGGACGTCGATCGCGTGGTAGTCGACGTACGCCGCATGCTCGCCGAGCAGCGCCAGGTTCGCCCGGATCTCCCGAGCCGCACCGACCCGGGCGATCTCCGCCTCGATCTCGGCCGGCCGGGTGAGCTCGCCGCGCTCCAGCAGCGCCCGGCGCAGCGAGGGGGCGTCGAGAGCGTCGGCAAGGTACGACGGGTCCGCGGCGGCCGGGAGCGGGGACCGGCCGAGCAGCTCGATCCCACAGCCGTAGCGCCGGGCGAGTGCGACGGCCGATGCCGCTCCGATCCCGCGAGCGCCCCCGGTGACCACGACTACCGCGTCCGGTCCGAGGCCACCGTTGTCGGTCGAGCCTGTCGGGACCCCGTGGTCGGTCGGGCTGGTCGAGACCGTCGCGACGGTGACCGTGCGGTCGCCGTACAGCCCGGTCTCGAACGGCGGCTGCTGGCTGCGGAGCGCAGCGGCGAGCCGTTCGGCGAGCCCGTGCGGCTCGGCGGCGGGGTCGACGTCGATGACCCGGGCTCGGAGGTCCAGCTCGCGGCAGCACGTCTTGGCCATCGCCGCCGCCGCGGATCCCGCGGTCACCCGGTCGACCGCTGCTGCCGGACCCTCGAGCGCGAACGCCCCACCCGTGGCAGTGACGACGACCAGCTCGGTGACGCCCGCGCCGACCGCGGACCGCAGCCGCTCGAAGTGCGCGACGACCGCAGCGCCGGGATCGCCGGCCAGCGCCAGGATCGAGAGGTCCAGCAGCGTGGTCGTCCCCGCCGGGACCGCTCCGCCGATCGGCACCAGCTCGACCCGGGCGCCGTCGTCGACGAGGAGCTCGTGCAGGAAGTGGTTGAGCTGCGGCTCGCCACCGACGATCGCGATGACGAGGCCGGAGAGCGAACGGGTGGTCCCGCTGTCGACCGCGTCGACGAGCCGGGGCACGAACCGCTCCAGCGGCCGTCGCTCCTCGAGCTCCCCTTGCCGGTCCGGGACCTCCCGCTGGTCGAGCCCGCCGCGCTGGTCGAGCCCGGTCTCAGGCTGCTGCTCGTGGATCCAGTCGGCCATGGCGGCGATGGTCTTGACGAGGGAGAGCTCCTCGACGGCGGCGTCGCCGCCGGCGATGCCGACGGTGCGGGCGAGCTCGCCGACGATCTCGATGCGCTTGATG